>JGI24158J21664_10004013_pt1 | contig 18762 bp, 11 predicted proteins | sample Ectturendosymbi3_FD_21664 | JGI IMG/M metagenome (IMG submission 21664)
CTACTACCACCTAACGGTTAGCGCCCAGGGCCATGCAAAGTGGGCCAAGGTGGCCTAAAAGTCCTCCACTTACGACGTCACTCACGAAAAAACGCACCCCACAAGCAAAAAATTTTTTTCGAGTGCAGACTAGAAGACTTGCCGCGTCTTTTGAGACTTTTACCGGGTCTGTAGAGCATACCGGGCCAGAGAAATTCCCGTGCAAAGCCGTGTGCGTTTAGGCGTTTTTTTTTCCGAAAATCCCCGAAAGCGGCCGGACGCCAAGGAGTTAAGAATTGATTGGAATAAATCAATGCTATTTGTGTAAGGTAACCAAAATGGCTCCATTCACTTAAACTAACCATCTATGATTCCATCTAGTTGAAGTGTTTTGTAACTGTATTTTAACTATGTATCCCCTGAAAATGTGTTTTTGATGAAAAGGACTTAATGTGTGCTGGTTCATGTGGTCCAGCTACAAAATGGGTAATTTTTATGGTAATAGCACTTGCTGGTACTTGTTTAACCTGTTTGCTTTTGACTGCATTTATGCTGAAGGTGTCAATGTGCAGGTGAACATCTTAGAATAGCATCTTCCTTTGTACGTGTGATGATAGATCATACATTGCATTGTTGTATCAATGTGTCACATGAAGAAATTCTAGCCTGTTGGAACTTCCTGTTTAGCAGCTTTGCATTTTGTTCATATATCCCAACCTCTGTGGTAATCCATGATGTAACTTAAAATGGCAGTAAGTTGTGCTGCATCTATCATATGAATGTATGCAGTCCTGGCATCTATTTGTGTTAAAGATTCATGAGTTCTTAGTGAACATACATATTCAATTACCAAATTTTGTACCCTTGACCTCAATGAAAAAAGGTTGTGTGCACCAAGACAATTGTTGTGTCCTTTTACATACATACAACTTACAATTATGTTTGTCAGTGCTGTAGTGTCTTGTGTTTTGTATATTAAACTGTATTGCATTTACTACAGCTTACTCTAAATCATTGGTTTCAACCTTTTTCATGCAGCAACCCATTTGGCAGCCCAATTTAACCTAGACCCCTTTCTGAAATTTTCCAGTCAGGCATATGAAATGCAGCTGCGTTTGCACAATAGAAAATCACAATGACTAAAAACTAACCTACGATATCACTATGTTGAACAAAGACTCATTTATTAAACTCCTGCACATGGCAGCTTCAGTGAGAGAGACCCATGCCATTACAAATAACTCCACAGCACAACTCATTGAGAACTAGAATAACTCCGAAGTTTGCTACCGCCTTCAGATATGTAATTTGCAAGCACAGCACATGCTTATGTCACAAAGTTTTTCATGCGTTGCCAAACGCAACAGTACTGTAATGGTCATAATCACACTCAAAATTTTGTAGTGGTGATAATCACACTTAAAACAATTTTGAATGAAAAAGTAGGCTATCAATTTCACCAGTTGATCCTATTATTTTGGCTACGACAAAAGTGGTTCCATATATGAAATATATAATCTAGAAGTACTTATAAATATTTTTATCAGCTCTTGCGACCCTCGAAGAATGGCAAACAACCCCCATGGGGTTTGTGACGCCAAGTTGAAAACACTGCTCTAAATTGAGGCAAAGTTATTAATGTTGGTTAATGATATTTGCTTTTAAAAAAAAATATTTCATTTGTTAAGGTCTTATCCAGATTACAAAGCCTATGATGTTCCTATTTATTTTTCTTCTGATTGGCTGAATGAAAGTTCTGATGCAAGCTGCTTTGATTCTGATGATGATTTTAGATTTGTGTACATGGGACCCAAAGGATCATGGTAAAAACGGAATGCAAAATGGAAATTACAATACGTTCATTTGCATCAGTGTTAATTGTTTAAGTTTAAGTGTTTCTGCTTTTTTCTGTGTTGAAACACCCAGCTTTTGTTGAAACTAAGTCAGTTTTTGCAAAATGAACCAGTTTTGCCCATACTGAAATGATAAAATAGTGTCAGGTTGGTCTTTGATCGCTGCGCAGTTACAAGACTGGCAACTTAGTTTCAACAAGCTGATTTTGCATGGAGACTTGTGTCAAACAAATATTTGTTCCACATATGTTTGGTATTGTGTCAAAACGTTTGATTTTTCTGTTTGAAACTGAATTTTCATTAATTGTGCAAGGTCACTTTGTGAACGTGTGAAGAAAAAATTGCCCACCTTGCAAAACAAACGTTTTTGTCAGCTGACGGCCGCGAAAAGTGACTTCCGGTTATTTTGGGGCTAGAAGAAGCTGCTGAATAAGTTTCACCTTGAAACGAACGTGGAAGCATTGACTTTTTTACTGCAAATTTGAAGGATTTAATGTTTCTTTACAAAAAACGTTGCTGTTATTCTGTGTGCTTGAGAAAACGCCACATTTGCACGTACTTGTTTAGTTTGCTTTAGTCCTCTTACTGATCAGTAATATCAAGTCTTGTCAGTCGACGTGGTCTAAGTTAGAGGCAGCCTTGATATGCACGTGGAAAGAGAAAGTGCGTTGGGGAAGATGGTTTGTGTGACTTTTCATTTACATCGGTTTGCTTCAATTCGAAATATTATTTCCATGAGTTTACTCACCCTTAAATTTGTCTTAATTGTTAAAATTTAGCACTGAAATTGTCTTCATAATTTTTTTGTGTGAAACCTTTCGCAGGACACCATTCCATGCTGACGTTTACAGATCGTATAGCTGGTCTGCTAATATCTGTGGGACAAAAAAGTGGTTATTGTATCCACCTGGAAAAGAGGTGCTGCGATCCTTGCAAATAGCAATTTTCTCTGCTGCTACGTAAACTGACTGCTAGATTTTTGCAGGATGCTGTTCGGGATTTAAATGGTCGTTTGCCATTTGACATTGGGGATCTCACTGCGAAAGATATTAATGCACCACGACCAATTGAGGTCATCCAAAAGCCGGGAGAGATTGTCTTTATTCCATCTGGCTGGTTCCACCAAGTTCATAATCTGGTAATCTGTCGTTTACGCGCTCATGTTTCAGAGCTATGAACTAATGAGTTTGCATAGCTTGCATTTTTTCCAATCAGGAGGACACGATCTCAATCAACCACAACTGGCTGAATGGTTGCAACCTAAAAAATGTATGGGAGTTTCTTAAACTTGAACTCTGCGACGTTGAAAAAGAAATCGATGACTGTAGAAGTACCATGAATGACGTGGAGTGGTACAATCAGTGTCAGGTTGCTTTATTTTACAGAATTATATGAATTTGAAATTCTCATTGTTGAAGTGTTCGCAGTGATGTAATGATTCTTGTACGTCGATTAGAGCGAGTTCGGCGTTATGATGCTGGTATAAACTTTACTAAACGAAAAAAGCAATGTGAGCATAGTCAACACTCTCGTCATTGAACAGAGTTTCACTTAATAAACGTTTATGGAGCCAGTTACTGCTCATCGTAGAGATGGAACTGCTCGTGCTAATTTGGAATTTTTTTACAGGGTGAAACGGTAAAAATGCATTACTTCGCGTGTTTTTTGAAGATCATCGTTAAGTTTGTCTTCCCACAAAAATTAATCGTAAGGTTTGAAAGAACTGACGATGTGCTGAAGTCGTGGGATACATTGGGAAAGAAATTTGTGTTAGATTCCAATAACTCAACAACAAACCTGCATATATTTAATTTAGCATTGTTTGAATACTCAATTTATGTCGCAATATTTTGTAATTTAAATAATTCCAACAGTGCCAAAGTTGAAAGATTTACCGAAAGTTGACATTCAGTTACTTGCCACGGGTGGACTTTGCAGGTGTTCTTCTGTGTTGACGTTGATTTTAACATGAAGAAAGTGCACTGTAGTTTAGTATTATTATTGTTTTTATCTTGTTTGTAGGTATATTACAACTATTGTTTCTTCATACTATTAGACAGTGATAGCGTGGCTTGAGTCAATGACTCGACAAGAGTCCGGTTGTTTACCCTTTACCGAATGGCTCGAGTCAGAGTCATCACAAAATCTCCCAACATCTGATTGACAAACCCAGTTAGTTCGCACACAAAGCAATGAGTTTTTCTTCTTCAGTGATTATTAATATAGGCGATAATTTTGCTTTGACTGTGTCTCCTTTAGATGTTGTTATGTTAGGTTTTTAGGATCAGGTGTTCTACCTATATTTGGTTCTAGATCGATGGTAGCCCTGGGTATAGGAGTGGGTATTACGGTATGTATAATAATGATCAGTCAAGGAAAGGAACTGGATAAATAGAAGTCAGACCAATTCCGTAACTTTGATGACATGATACATAAGAGAGCAGATTTGTTTCACTAGTCATAGTAAAGGCTCAGCATTTAAACAAACCTAATGTGCAATCATTTCGGATTTGAGAAAACCCGCTGAACCAAAATTACTGTATTTTTCAATACTGTAATCTGCGATCCCGAAATTTGTGAATAAGTTTCAAGTCGTTATCAAATCCAATCCAAATCTGGTTAGGCAGAAATCCAAATCCATCAAACTCCTAAAATGAAACAAGATTTAAATCCAAGCCCATGCTCATCTCTGGTCATTCTTTGGGAATGTGAATAGCAAGGAGTTATAGTTATTGCAGCAAGGTTAGGCGAAACTTGTGGAAGTGACTAAGAGTGAAGGAGAGGACTAAAATGGAAACTGTTTAATGAAAAACTTAGATTTAAATAACCTGGTAACAAAAGTGCTGAAAGTACATTGGGCACCATTTTGGCTCGTTCGGTGCCATTTTATATTTAAAAAAAAACAGGAAAAATGTTGAATTTCATTTACTCGAGCTTGCAAGTCAATGGCGCGAAGTGATTCGACTCGAAAAAAATTTAGATGGCTCTGACTCGACAGATATGACTAGTGCACATCACTGCTGTCAGATCGAAAAGTCTTTTGATTTTCACAGAAGAGCGTAGATTATGAGGTGCTTCTCCACCAACACATAGCTTTTGTTATAATGAGGTGACAATTAACCAGCCTTCGAAATCTGTACTAGGTGGCACTCTAAGGACTCAACTTAAAAAGAGCCTGGTGAGCTTGCGGTCTTACGTGAGACTCTAAGCCTCTGCGTAATTGCGGAAACAACCACTGTCTGGTGAGAGTTTTCACAATACATCCAGTTGGAAAACTGCCCACAGGGTAGATGCCACCCGCGGGCAGGTGTCGCTTGGATATTTGCTTCCGTGAGGAGCAATCTCTACAGGACCTGACCCTCCACCTGAGCAGTTTTACCTTCAGATTTAGCTGCCTTTCGGTGCTTCTTGCTATCGCAAATTTCGATTTTTTGAGTTTTATGTATGACTTGATCGATCACCCAATTAATTAAAAGTTCCATATGGCTTGGTTTCGCTATCTAAAATAAATAACCCGAAGAAAACATAACTTGCACAATATTTGTAATGTAGAAAACATTGGAATTGATCAAATGAAGTTGTTTTTTTGAAGATACAAGTCGCTGCATGAATATTATGCTGTAAACTACGGTTGTTCCGGATTCGATTTGACCGATGACTTTATCCGGACCAGGCAAATATTTGGATTATCCGAAGACAGTTATTTCTAGCCTGATGCCTTTTAGAGAGAAAGATACTGATAAATTTTGAACGCATTAACAACCCAACGATATGTATCAAAATTAAACAAATTAATGAACCATCGATAGAACAGTGATGTTCAGTCAGTTGTGAACAGTCTGAGTTCGTATGTTTTAAATTACTTGGCTGTGAAGAAATATGTACTTATGGACTGTTGCAAAGATGTCGATGATTGGTCCATAAGTAGATATTCTATCTGCCCCTCCATTCAATTGTTTCTATGAACTTAGACTACATAATGGTATTTTCAGACACAGGTTGAAAAAAATAAGTTATAAGATAACCTGGTCGATAGAAAAAGGCAACTGAATTCTAGTGCTTAAATTTCTATTTATGGGTTCTTTGTTTGGTGGCCCGAAAAAGGTCCCGTGGCGGGGGGACTGTCACTGACGCGGAGCAATTGTCGGGTAAATAAGAATTTGGAGATGTAAAAAGAGTAAGTTTCATCCGGCAAATGCGAATCCATTTATGGGAGCTAGTAGAAATTGTATGACCCTGATTTTCCTGTCAATTGCCCCTGAAAAGGTCCGGCAGCCTTATTTTCGAGGGCCTCGCATCACTATGCCATAGCACTGAGCCTCTACGTGTACTGTACTATGCTGTGAGCATATATAGTTGTAATCGACTGTAGAATTGACTATAACGCCACTTCATGGGATCAAAGAAAAAGCGTCTTATAGGCGAACTGTCGTAGTCGAACAACAATAAATTTAATGGTTCCTAAATGGGCTTTTTTTTCAATGCCAAATCCTGGCAAAGGTTGAAAGTGTTCTTGATTAGGATTGCAGCTAAATATATCATGTTTTCGCGCATATTCTGATAAGAACGTGAACAATTATTTTGTCTTTATTTTTCGAAAATGTAGCCAACGTCGTGTTTGGAATGTCTAAATCTTTTGCCACTTTCGTACCATTTTCACCACTGAGCGAAACAACGATGTCACACTTTTTCCATAATGGGATACTGCTTTCTTTTGTGCGACAATTTACGTACTGCTCCACCAAGACTGTCGATCAAACTGACATCAGTCGCAACAATCCCTTGTACTGTACACTATGTAAGTAAAACTCACGCAGATTTGCCTCCATTGCTGCTGATGACGCAGTCATTGATGCCATTCTTACGTCAAACCTGTCACGGCTCAACGGTTGCCCGCTCAACTGCGTTCCCATTCGGCAATAAATTATTTGTGTGGTGGCGATACATAACCGAGCTTACACTTCAAACTGCAAAGAAAACTTACTGTCGTTATAAACGAACAATATATTCTGCGGGGCCGACAAAATGCGTCGCTATACGCGAAATGACGATGCAGCCGAACTCGAATGCACGTAAAAGATAGGTGGTATTCTGCCAGGACCGACGAAAAAGCGTCGTTATTGGCGAACTTTTGTTATAGGCGAATTCTACTGTCTAGTAACGTAGAATTACTAACAATGAAGCATAGGCAGGGTTCCTACGCAGTCTTGAAAAGTATGGAAAATTTTTTGACATACATTTTCTTAATATTTTATTCAAGATTGATATAATTTTACTTACATCGCGTTAAATATTGCAGTGCCTGTACTTGACCTGGGTAGATCATACGTAAATGTTAAGTCTGGAAAAAGTCCGAAAAATGTCTGGAAAAGGTCTTGAAAAGTCTGGAAATTTATTTTCAAAATTGCGTAGGAACCCTGCGTAGGAGACAACTGTCCTATCCCATGGGATCCTATTCCCATGGACAAGTCTGGTGATGTCACATTGAAGCCACGGAATATAACTAAGTCTGCAAAACAGGATTTATCGAAAGAAAACCTTTCACAGGCAAGAATCAAACACAGCATGTTAACAGAGCATATATTTCGCCTACCACGCAGGCATCTTCATCGCTTTTTAAATAAGTCATAGTAACTACGTGCTCACAGCAGAAATAAAATACAGTGCTCGTTTTCAGTGAGGGTCACCACTTTCGCTTGAAGTGGGTTAAAGTTTAGTTTTGCAAATGAAAAGTTATGAGATTGAAAGTACAGAGAACTGAAATATGAGCACACAACCAAAAAATACGCACAAATCTTAGAACTAAGCACGATCTGACAACCCTGCATAGTACTTCATTTGGTTGGTGAAATTGTTGTGTGTTGTATTTTCCGAGTTGTAATATTATGCTAAAAGAAAACCTAGTCAGAGAAAATTACTTAATCGCAAAGTCATTTCCCTCTAATTAACTTCAACTTCCATGTTTCTTTCTAGCTCATCATGAAAGCCAACACTGGCATGAATTTTGGTGATTTCTTCTCTTTGCTGCACACCATCGCCGTTCAAGATTATGTACGCTCACAACCGCGTGCAAGAAAACTCTTCCCACGGACTACGTCGTTTTTGATGATTACAGCAAAGCATTGGCTGCTTGTCAGGCCACCGTAGTGCGTCTGGCGACGTCAATTGACCGGAGACAACAAAAGTGTGGTCAAAGGACTAACATGCCTATTCATGACTTGTTTGATCTATGCAGCATTGTACCGGTAGCGCTCTCTCTGTTGGAGCACGTGACTTCGCATAGTACGAATGAGACAGGCGAATCATGTTCGTCTAATATTCTTGAACTGTTGTCAAAAATATGCTTGACTATTTCTATGTGCTGTGATGAGGGTGCGACCTAGCAATAGAATTGGGTTTACAGAATTGAATTTCTGTTAAAGTGCCGTTTTCTTGCTTGGCGGTTGTAAACCAGGCCCGTAGCCACGGGGGCATTCGGGGCAATGCCACCCAAATTTTTCGTGCCCTCAAAATTTTGTTGTGCCCAGAAATTTTTTTATTAAAACATAATAAAAACACGTATTTTGCCTCCCAAACGTTAAAACCTGGCTGCGGGCCTGATGTGAACTGATTCGGGCGGACGATTCCAATGACGATTTTCGGGCGACAGTTATTAAATTTTGAAAAACACTAAAAAGGTTTGAGCAAAAAGCGAAATTAGCTGAAGAGTAGTGGTATGTTTAAGGGGAAGCGAGGGAGGCACTTACTTAGGACCCCCCTCGAGGTTTTTCGCGTGTAAATTTTCATTTGTGGTGAAAAACTTATTATCCACTCATATAATATACTCCGAAGCAGATCAAAAGTAAGTACAGTACTCTACTTTCAAAGGGCCCCAAAAGCAACGGCAATATGTGAGGACTCTGCTTTCAAAAGGCCAGCAACTGCAATGTGTAAGTACCTTGCTCCCGAAAGGGCTTTCAACAGCAACCTGTAAGTAGGCTACTCTGCTTTCAAAGGACCCTCAACAGCAACTGCAATGTGTAAATACTCTGCTTTCAAAGGGGCACCCAAAAGCAGCCGTAAAATACAGACGTGGGGGCAATGCCAGCTTGCTCTCACTTAACTTTTATGTGTTGCTAGATTTGTCTTCCTAACTTTCAGTATTTTTAAAGTTGTGTATCGTGAATACCCTTTTGCATTTTCTGTTATGTCAGTTATGCCGTAGTCTCAGGAACGTATCTTTGGGTGGCCCGCTTACCCCTTCCTAGGCTTGATCAAAAAGTTCTTATCACGGTTGGCTGAGTATTATGACGTCATCAAAGTGCCCCCATTTATAACCTTACCTCGGGCCCCTTAACCCTAAGTCCACCACTGCTGAAGAGCCAAGGTTTCAAGCTACCGGGTCTTCCCCATTGCGACGAATAGGTAAGATGCTGATCAGGTAGACACGATAGTTTCTTGGTTATAATTATAAATCATAAGTTTGCAATTTGTCGCAAGGTCATATCGCAGTTGGGCAAGGACCGAGCGTCGCGAGTTTCGTTACCGGCGTTCTTGAGCATTCCTTGGTAACTGTTGCAAAACACTAACAATGACGCGTCTTGTTTGTAAATTCATGCAACAATTACTGTATTGACAGACAGACTGCACGCGATATCTTAAATGTTCTAATCGGGGCACTGCTGAATTTAAGCGCTGCAATAAACGTGCGGTCGTAGCTATTGAACTGGGTTTCGCTGGCTAATGGGTGAAGGTGTGTGGGAAGCTGTTGTTAAATTCGGGGTCACTTCCGCGTCGCTAAAAGACGGATTTTATGAGGAAGGGACGAGAAACAGATGAATTTGATACTTTCCTAGATATTGTCTTGCGCAACGGAAGATAGACAAACGATGAACAAAAAGAGGTTGGTGACCACTGAGGTTGAACAAAGCAGTTGCGGTTCACTCTTTTTCATCGACAGTTGTCACGTCTGAAGAAGATAAACAAGATATGTTAAATTCTTCGCGAAGCTACTCGATAGAATAATTTCCACATGAAGGATGTCTGTTTTTTGTGCAACCATCTCAGCTGAGTCGCTTGGTACAACAGAATCGGTTGCACGTAACCATAGAATTAAAAAATCGTAATCTTGAAAATTTACCGTAAATATGTGTTCCTGAGACAAAACAGTGTTTCCGGACGAAACCTATCTGCTAAGGTTTTGTTAGCCTGTGTGGTATTTTAACTTTGGTAAGTTGTCCAATAGTCATGTCAGCATACCAGTCTGCTTGTTCGGCTTATGTATGATGAGTATAGGGCAACCAATTTTTTGACCTAAAACTTAAATTTTGACGTAATTTAAAATTTTTGACTTTATTTTGACCTATAAATTTTCTGCGTTTACAACTGCAAATTTATTCAGCATTAGGTGTTGCGCTTAACCCAGAAGCATATTCATGCACTCTAAACTTCGAAATTTAAAAATTGGTTGTTTAACTTTGGGGATGATATATTGATAAGGGCATTNATACCTACAGTGGAGTCAAACCTGAGAACATCATAAAGCTGAAACACTATGTATTATGGATTGAGCATTTACCAAAACAACTACTGCAAGACCACATTTCTCGCCTGCCACGCCTATCCTACATAATATTCAATCGTTCAGTTGTGGGCAAAGCAGCATTATTGCGTCAGAAATCGGAATAAACCCACTATCATTACAGATTTCCAACTAAACTTGCAAAAGCATAACAATATCTGTTGTAGTTTCAATAAAATATCGATGAAGAGAAAAAAACTGCTGCAAGAAAAGTTTGACCTAGCGATAAATTTTGACTTTTTTGATTCCCTCATGGTATGAGCGTGAAATTTGGTTTGTGGACGTTTCATAAACTTTAGAAAGGGCAGAAAAAGTGACTTTATTGACTTTTGGTTGCCCTAGTGATGAGCGTTCCCCATGTACAAAGAAAAACAAAGACATACAAGTTTTTTCGAAAGGGTGGTTGATCGCTTTGGACGAGATCCCAGACGTTTGCAGCTCTTGTTTCTAAGTGACGCTGACAAGTCTTGCAAGGTAAAATGAAGTCATAGTTTATGGTTTCGTTAAAGACCATGGCAATACTGTACTTCCGTGAAAAGAAATACTCCATCTGCAGATAGTCTATTGTGAAAATTATCGTAATACACCTGGCTATGGCTGCCAACGAAGCGCATTTTTGTTACTGTTGCCGTAAGTCGTAACATGGGGCATTGTCTTTGTGGTGTAGAAAGGTTGAAACGTCTTGTGAACATCCATTTGCACTGCATCGATAGCAACCCAAACAGGATAAATGTCGACGTTGCCTCCCCTGGAAAAGTTTTGGCGGACGCCCATAATCAAGAAATCAAGAATTTTAGTTGCACATTTTCATTTGCATAACTCAACGGTTATTCCCAAATATATTGCTAGTCGATGAAACATTTAGGTTTGTGGTGCCAGTATTAGGGTCAGACAAAGCGTTTCAATGTGTTTTAACTGGAAGCTTCATAATTAATAGTACATTCAATGGGAACATCGGAAAAGCCGAATAAATGTCGACTAATATAAATCTCCAAAGCGTCATTGCCTCCATGCAAGTGGCTATCATATGCCTACGGAAAGGCCTTTTTCGGTGGGAAGGACAGCGGCGGCAGCCAGAGATTTCAGCTTCCTTCATTTCTGATGTCCTTTATGACCAAACTTTTTCGTGCGAAGTAGGTGCGAATTTGTGATAGTTCGCGCCTTTCCCCCAGAATGTTTAAAATTCCTTCTAATTGTTTAAATTCGTAACTCTCGCTACTACAGTACCTGTCTTGTTCGTTTTGTTCCAAAAATATATTTACCTGCCCTGAAAATTCACCAATGCTACATTGATTTGTCAGATTTGCACAAATTTTGCAGTGGTAGAGAGGCTGCCCCCTCACAGAACCTCGTCTCGCAGGACAATATTCGCAATCCCCGTTCGCAACTTTTTCAGAAAGCTGTGTTTTAACTATCAGTGTCTAGTATTTGGAGCGAATCAAACTTTAAAATCTTTTGCCCCACTGGTTTGTAATAAACAAGCTACATGTCGAACAGTGAGTTCTGTAGAATAGTTTATTATGGCGGCAAATCTGTGTAGAAAAATATGAACAATTGAATTTTCACCTTTTAAAGGAAACATGCTTTCATCGCTGATGCCGTAAAGTTTGCTTTCAGTTTGCAAACTTTTTTCAACAGAATCTGGTACTTTGGAGAGAAGTTTCCACCTCTGAAATAATAAAATACGATCAAATCATAAAACGCGAAATCTAAACTCATAAAACGCGAAATCTAATTCGCGTTTTAGGGTTAGAAAATCTAACGAAATCTAAATCACAAAACGCGAAACCTAAAAATAATAAAAAACGATCAAATCATGAAACGTCTAATCATAAACGCGAAATTTATGGTTATATTCTTATGCTTGACAGAGGATAAAAGCTAGACTAGATAGACCAAAGTCGTCAGATATTTTAATGTGTCGGATCCCAGAAACCAAATGCTCAAAGTTTTTTTTCAGCGCCAAGACCAATTGTTTACGCAACAAGAAGCTACGCAGTTGTTATTTAGTGTCATTACAAGCAATTTTGTTCGACTTCAAAGGTCATTTTAAGCGAAACTAAAATTTTCAAAGCCAGACAATACACCTAATGCCTGGAAACAACACTAGCCATGAATCTATCAAGCAAAGACCAGGAAGAAACAAACCGTTTAAGGCTCGTAATCTTTAAAGGCAAAGGATATCCACCAGGTATTGTTTTACTTTAGGCTACACGGCGGTATGGAAGCAAAACTGTTGATAACTTGTAACATTTTTTCAACCTTGGAATAAGTTATTCAGTTATAAGAAGTGTGTTTACAGAGAAAGAATCTATATAGCAGTCTAAATTGGTCTATAAAACTGATTTTTCTAGCAAGTTTTAAATTTTTGAGCGTCAAGAACACCCGATTGTCAGTCCACTCATAATTAGAACATATGATGTTAAATGTAAAAAATGCTGCTTGGCAAATCAATTTTCGTCTTTGCAAGAAGCTTTGTAAAACAATGCTTACTTTGCATAGACATTTCATCAAAAAAAGAGTGTTTCACAACTGGCAAGATACAGCGTACTTTTTAAAAATGGTTTGACATTCTCGACAAAGTGGATCGTGTAAAAAAGGAAGGAAAAAACTTGGATGTTGAAGGCAACAAGTAATATTTGATTTACATCAATTTCAAACAAATGGCGTCTTTATCATCCACAAATAATACATAGATCCGAGATTAATATGTATTAAAAAAGTGTTACACTACAAACANCAAGATNAGCTTAGTCGTTGTAAGAGCTATATTCTTTGTCTCTCAACCAAGCTACCAGACATTTCAAGTTGCCAAGCCGAAGCAAGGTTGTTGTAAGGCTTGTAAGGAAAAATCACTTATTCATTCATTACAACTTCTACGTCTTCAGCAATTTTCTATGATGTTGAAGAACAACATCTTCATGAGATTACACACGATGAAAACTGTACTATGTGATTGAGGTTTCATTGTGGTTTACGGCTCTGTGAGTCGTATGCCACTGCATAGAAGTGCCACTGTAAAGTTCAGCACACATTAAAAATTGTGAAGTTCCACGTAATACCAGTTAGAGGAGTCAGTAAAAAACATGAAGTTCTCTATTAAGCTTAGCCTAAAATCGATGACCTGAAATAGCTCCATAAATGCTTCTATTTTGCCGCAAAACTTAACTAGCATAGTCAGGGGCAGATCCATGGGGGGCGATTGGGGCGATCGCCCCCCTAAAATTTACGAAAATAATTTTATTCACCATAATTTGTACAATTCGGAAAACAGCGTTAGCGATATAAGGCCACTTTGCCGTAGATTGTTTTGCCACAGCAGTGTTGTGAAGAATACTTCATCTCTCGCATAGCAGTGAACCCGCAATGAGTCCAGACTACGAAATATTACTGAAATAGCCCCCCCTCACCTTACTGGCTGCATCCACCCCTGAGCATAGTATCGTTTTCATCTAAAACATGTAGCCTACATATCGCTTCAGGCGGTTTTGGCTATAGCTTTGCGATGGCCTTTGTGATGGTAGTAGCACATCCCCCTTTTATTTAACACTCTTTAGTTAGAGCTTACCTCGTAAAGGGTTCCTTTTGTTGTGAAAAGCTGATAGATTGCGTAACATGGAATCCACTGAATAGCACACAATGCTAAACACCAAGCAATTGCTTGAGCCCAAAGAGGATACGTGTAATCGTTGTATTTCAGTGGTTGATATTGAACTAATGTGTACACAAAAATTGCCTGCAAATACCACATGAATGTTTATATAATAATAAACATCGCACCTTCCAATGAAGCTTTCACTTCACTTGCTTGTGGCAGATGAAGAACATTTAAACAAATGATTAATTTTTCAGAAGTCTTAAGTTTTTAATGACTTTTTATCTTCACAACGCCGCTGAGTATTGTATTTAACTGGATTAGTTTCGTTACTGACTGTCCCACCCAACAAATCTGTGTTACACTCTGCAAAAGTTGTTCAACTCTAGACTCTTAGTCTCTTCAAAGGCTTGATAAAGCGGTGTGTAACTTTTTCAAGATTTTTATAAAGCGAAGCTTAACTATAATTAGCATTTAAAACGCAGATCAATTGAGGGAACGGGAAAAGCAATTTTTGCTCATGTGAAAGCAGGAAAGGAAGAGGAAATGTTTTCATACATACTTCAGTCTTTGGTGAGGTTTAAACACTGAAATATTCAATTGTACCCAAACAAACTGCACTCACATAAATCTTTAAGCTTGTAGGCAAGCATATTGTAAAATGTAAATGGTCGCAGTTTACCGATTGAAGATTGTCGGGAAATTGAAAGGCAGCACGTATAAAAAGACAAATTTTAAGTATTTTAAGTCGTACGCAATTATTACATTTTGATAAACTGCTTCTCACAGTTTGTATCTAAAGGTGTTACCATAAGAAACACCCATCCTTTCATGTTCTACGCGAACGTATCGCTCACCATCGTCATAGTCGGAGTAATGAACGCCCAAGCGTATTTGAAATAAGGAATCTTCGGTTCGAATCGCAGCATGTGGCACACGTGGCTCCAGAAACGTTCCCATTTATACAACCAGCTTACTGTTAGGCTTTCACAAATTCCAATGAAAAATAAACACCATCCAGCTGCCGCGTAGTTGTCATACATATTAAAAATATAAACGCCACCCTGGTAAAAAAAAACAAAAAATGTTGAAACAAAACTCCTTGAATGCAAAAAGTAAGAGCGTAGAGAACGCACCTGAGTCACCATCAGTATCCCAAATAGGAATTGCACTGTCGAAATTATTGCAATCAATATTTCACGTCTCCGTGGTTTGGAATACAGCTTCGGGTTCATGTCGATTATAGCAGTTATGAGGCTTTCCTGTCCTATAAACTAAGCAATTGATGGTTAGTATCAACTACATCAGGAAAACTAGTTGGTGCGTCACTATTTGTATATTAAAAATACAAGAAACAATTGGAAAACATTTGCAAAGAAAGCAATCGTTTTCTGCAAACATTTTCTTTTTGCAAAAGGTCTACATACACATACCTAATGCTGTGCAAGATTACTTGGTTTTCTGTGATTTTACAGATGTTTAAATCTCCTCACTGCAAATTAGGCAAACTTGTTGGGATTGTTTGGCTTAAGCGAACGCGAAATCAGACAAAATAATTTTCATCTGTAAGCTGTATCTTCCAACATGCTTCCCAGACCTCTACTATATATCTTAATTGCGCGCGCACCACAACCAAATTTGCGAAAGGCGTGTGTGGCTTAAGCAGATAAGATTTTGGCCCGATTAGTGTATGCAGCTGCATAGCTGATTGACAGCCTTGCTTTCCAATTATACAGTTTTGAGAAGCGGTGTTTTATTTTCGAGTCAATTTATAGCCAAATAATTTTGGTATTTTTAAAAACTTCGTTCTTTTCAATGACAAAATTTAAGCTGGATTCGTGCAGGTTACGAAATGAAGTCGTTACAGATCGCATCCGTCAACTGGTGAGGAATGAAACTAGGCAAATCCATCTAGTATCTCGTCAATGCTCTATTATTAAGCTTCTACCACTTTTCTAAACTTATATAGAAGGGTTAGTTGTTTTGAATATTCGAGTTAGAACAAAGTACGTTTGACAAAGGCCTGTGGACTTTACCGTGATCAAATGCATTTAATTTTTTACTGACACAGTGCATCGAGATTTACCAGTTTGCTGTTGAGCAGCTCTGAAGAAAACAAAGATGTTAATTGCGACAGGAACAGTCAGTTATCAACTATGTTCATGCTGATTGTAAAAAAACAGTGGATTTCTTTTAAAGTACTAGCGGAAACATCATTATTCATTATACCAAACTGTTACCCATTCACCCAACATCAACAATAACTTAAACAAGAGCGTTCCCAACTCTTTGATTTAACCGTTAATGGCCTTATAATTTTTGCAACGTTGAGTGAACCGAAACGTTTAGGCCAATTTTAAATCATTATTGCAGTGTAGTCATTACTTCTTATATCTCAATGCACGTGAGCCTGTGTAGGTTTTTAACTTTGATTTCGAAGTTTTAACCGGATCCTGAAAAATCGAGTGCCATCAAGAGGTTGTGCATGCTGCCATGCACAACCGTGTTTTTCAGCTGCTGAGCTGTTCTTGCTTTGGATAACTTGCAGGTGTAATTGTAAGCTCTTAGAAGCTGCCTTATACTGCACTATTGATGACTAGAGGTGTTCTTACCTCCGCGTTCCATATAGGAAAGTGGCCATGCACAAATGAATAGACCTGGCAGCCCGGTCGCCCAGTGGCGGCGGTCATGGTTTCACATTTTATCCAGTTGCACTTCACAGTCCATGCACTTCTAATTTTAGGCCTGATTATTTTTCAAAGCTAACGGCTTTCTTTTCAAATACGTGTGCAACATGGATACTACTAAATCAGCTCTCAACAGTTCGTCGATTTCTTTGACAGTATATGCTCTGCGTTGATGTAATGTATGGCACTTGACAATTATTGCCGAGGTTGCTGCTTGATAGCCGATATTCAAGTGTATTCTCATTCTGTCTTCCATTCAGTCATGGAAGACAGAATNAAAATGGAAGACAGNATATCTTCCTTGTTAGATCTATTTCCTGTCATTGTCTGCTTCCTCACTACTTTTTCAAGCAATTTTTGTCCATGTTTTTGTTAAAGGCGCTTAAATCAAAACTAACAAGAAGATTCTGAGGCAACAGTTACTCAATAAAAATCTACTAAGTAGACACTTTCTTTTACACCAAAAGTATAGCTCTTCCACGAATCAACTAACAAATGAATTCTAACTATGGTGTGCGTATCAAAGAACTTAGGTGTATTACATATAACCGCCAGGACGCCTAAAAACTCCAAGGTTCGTTTTTCCACGGCCATCTTTTTGAGGTGTATTGTCTTGAATGTATTGGAAACAACCAGGCGCGTAGCCTGAAAAATATTTAGACGGGCGGGAATTGTTAGACTCTAATGAGTATCTTTTTGCGTTCACAACAATTTTTGCTGAACGGTTCAACAATTGCCGTCCAGAATCTGAGAAAACCGACTGCGCCTTTTTCCCTCCAAGCCACGCCCCTAGAAACAACTCTTGTTCATACTACAGAAACAATAAAAATACACGCCGCTCTTTCCAAGCAGTGGCGTTAATTGGGAGTACGAACCTCGCTGTCCAATCCAAGGAAAAATATAGTCAGGAAAAATAGCATTCCCCATAGCTGTGGTACCGGAAGCAAAGCTATAGCTCGAGGATAAGTAATATAGATCAATCCTGGACCGGAGTCAGCCACAGCATCTATTGTTGTGTTCTAAAAAATACCTTGCTTACTCGGTATAGGTTAAAGTAGATGTTAGAGAGAATAATCAAATGTTGCAGGCGAGTACGCTGCTGAAAATTGGGTAAAAAGAGATCTGACAAACTGAACAAAATATTTTAAAATCACACTTTAGACAACATTACAAAACAATATTTGCCTTAACATCTGTGAACCACGTTCTGTTTCAGGCAAAATGCCATTTTTGGGGTTTTAATAAGAACTTGTTTTTTCATCTGCTCTCATCCCAGAACAACATACAAATGAATTTTTGCAGTTTAATTGCACTACATATTTGAACTTTTATAATACATTTTGAAACACTCCTGTGCCTGGAAATCCAGATGACTGTATCGAACGGATCCAATTAAAAAGTGAGAGTGTGCAGCAAATTTATCAAAAATTTTTTTCACGTTAATCAAGGTAACAGTAAAATTAAACGTTTGAAAAAATCAAACATGTTCTCTGCTGTTTTGCTGACATGAACTCATCAAGAATATTTGTATGGTTATTAACACAGATATATCAGTTAATCGAACTCAAATTTTCTGATTAATATGCAGGATGACTAATTGCCAGCACTGATCTCCAGAAATGCACAGTATTTCATTGAACACCGAGTTTCTTTTAGTGAATTAATTTTTATTCAAGTAATTTCTGTTTGTGACTGGTTTAACAATAGTTAAAACTGACTCGTGTTTTGCAAGTTACATCTTAAATTTACACCGCCAAAAGTTTTTTTAATGTTTTTTTGGAAACACGCTATATCAAGCCACATTCTTCAACAAAGCCTTTAGCACAGTGGTTCTTAACCTTTTTTCCACCACACCCCCTCAAGTAATTTTCCTTTGTTTCACCCCCCCTGAGCTTAAATAAGTTGTAAAATAATGTATTTCTTGGTATATTAATTTAATTCTTTTAAAGGTTTTGTGACAGACACGAAGTTCATAGAGTACAAACACACACTATCTGGACAATGCAGATCGATAAAAACAGACAAAACAACGATTAATAGCAAGTTTTGAAGTAGAACAACACGGTTACAGACACTTTCTTAACACTA
>JGI24158J21664_10004016_pt1 | contig 18757 bp, 12 predicted proteins | sample Ectturendosymbi3_FD_21664 | JGI IMG/M metagenome (IMG submission 21664)
AACATCAATTCCGCGTTTGAAGAGATCATCAGGTGAAGTGACGGTGACCCATTTTTCAGATGTCTTGAGCTTAGCTTTTGTATTGCCATTTCGAGTGTAGCAAGAGGCAAGAGGATTACACAAACCAATTTCACCAAAGGAAGATCTGCTTTTTGTGCAAGTGGCAAATTTTTATTTTCTTCACAAACACCAGCTGTATGACATCCAATTTTAACCAATTTTGAAAATGACACAAAATAGTTCATACTGGCCTCTTTTTGTTTCGACGGTAAAAATATTATTGTCGAAGCAAATATTCATCACTGGATCGTCAAGCATTTACAGAGAAGCGCTGGAAATATGAACTACTACATAAGGTTTTATTTTAAACAAAAACTCTTAACAGTATTTCCGATGGATAATATGCTGTAAATGAAACATAGCAACTTATCACCAAATGTTAATGTTCAAAACCAACAAACTGCATATTTTATTAGGCTACATGAATAATAATCGTGGAAGGCTTAACCTTTCAACAAAGTGCTGATTCTTTATAAAAAAATCCTAACCCCATCACCAGAGAACACCTCAAAATCACTTTGAGTTGTCACATTCAACTACCATATGGCTATATTACAATGTTGTCTGCTAGTCATGCATGACTCCAGTTGATTCCAACCTTGCTGTAAAAAGATATAGCGGCAATAAGTCATGGATGTTAAAATGAATAAAACCCTTTGTTTTTCTAGCTGGAGATACTGTTATCTTACCGCAAATCTGCTTGGGTTAACGGACTGTAGCAGTCCAATATATTGCAACCGCTAAAATGTTTCGTGTCCCGCCCATTCAACCTAAGACCGCTCATAAAACGGACCATTATCCGCCCGTGGACAGTGCCATCTCTAATTTGCAATAGTTTCCGTTAGGCCGTAACCTTGCCACAATTTTATGCTGCAGTATTGCTTCAAATGGGATAAATGCAGAAAACAAAGTGTAGATTCTCCCATAAAAATCTAGTTTAGGGACAAACGTGCGTTTTGAAAACATTGACGCCGCTGAGAAACAAACTGCTTTTTACCTAACATTGCTTGCACAGTGGCTTTCCTAAACTTTTTTCTTAGCAAATGTATAAATTCAGCAAACCAAATACTGTCTATACCAATGATTACCAATGTGGGGCCTACACCCCAGTGGGGAGCAATTTGGAAATGAGTTTAAATGGTGGTTTTGTAAGGATAAGTAAAAATGATAGCGGCGAAAAGTCACAATTTTAGCTTCCACGTAAAGATCTCGTTTTTTAATAATTAGAACTCAGGGAAACACCGCGACTTTAGAGATAGTTGTGTAGGGCATGGCCAAAAAAAAATATGTGGAACACTGGTCTATATAAAATTGTAAAACTGGTAAACACTTTTTTTAGCCATGGTTATGCTATGAATCAAAAGACGACAAAACAGCAACAAAGCAGCACTGCAGCTATATTCGGAAATGTTACTGGATCTAGAGTGTCTAAAACTACATTTGCACTACTTTAAATATAAATTGTTTGGGTTGCACCACGTGCAGCAACTCTATCATTTCATGAAACTTACCACCAGGCTAAACGCAAGGACACAGGAGAGCACATATTGCCTTGAGTGTGTATGTCAGGGGTGCAAAAATTTTTGTGAATGTTAGTAGCGCGCAAACATTTTTAGTAGTGCATACATATGCATGAAGTATAAAATTAAAAAAAACGTTCCAAGTTTTGGTCGCGCTGCGCGAGTGCGCGACCGCATTTTTGCACCCCTGGTGAACGTCAATATCTGTCTAATCATGCTTCTTAACAACGATGAAGCGAAGCTTGCGATTAGTGAGTTTGTTCTTAACCTTCTTTTCGAAATGTGTCTGAAAGCTCAACTGGTGTAAGAGATAAAACGTAAAAATGAATACTACCAACGTTTCGTTGACGGTGCAGTCAACTTCATCAGGGCGAGAACAAGAGTGACGAGTCATCTGCCTTTCAACCGCTGAGCGGAGTAATGCCTTAGGTATAAGCACTTGCAGCGCGTAATGGTTGGATCTGATATTTGACGCGGGACAGCAAAGGGAACAAGGAAATTAGCGTGGATAAATATTACTGAGAAAATTAATCAATACAATTAGAAGCACCGACGAAACGGTGAACCATTAATCGGACATGAAATACTGGGCAGATATTAAAACGAGTAGAATTATGGACGTTATCATTTGTTTAACAAGAAACGATATATATCCGGGAGCATGTCGGAAGATTCATCATTCATACTTAAACAGTCAATGTTAATATAATAAGATTCTATAAAACGGCGTTTATGAAAATCACATTCAAATTCCAAAACCTTCGACTGTTACCAATCCGTGGAATGACCCAGGTCGAAGACATGTCGTGTTAAAGCACTCTTGTCAAAGCGTTTGTGTTTAACATCAGCTATATGTTCTTTGTGTCTAGTTTCAAAACATCGTTTGGTTTCTGCAATATAATGTTTTTGACAATCGTGACAAGGAATCGAATAAATCGCTCCTTGTCTTAGATTCTTGTTGATTGGATCTTTGGTTGAACCTAAAATGTCTCCAATTTTTCGAATGGGCTTCGAAACCACTTTGATATCATACGAACTTAGACAACGTTTTAATTTTTCAGTCAGTCCAGGATAGTATGGTAATACTCCTAAGCTTCGTGTTTCTTCTTTCTGCTTGGATTCGCAACATTTGTTGGGGAAACGTATCATGCGTTCAGGGTACCCATTTTCAATAAGAGATGTTTTGTCAATTGCTATTTCCGTTTGTCTGTCTGTTTCGTCGTTGCAGATGGTATCAGCACGATGTAACAGTGTGTTTACAACAGAGCGCTTGTGTTGAAGCGGATGTTCTGACCGATAGTTTAGGTATCAACATGTATGCGTTGCTTTTCTTCACACTGATGTGCTGATTTGTCCCATCGTTCCTTTCTTCACCAATACATCCAAGAATGGAATAGAACCATTGGTTTCTGTCTTCATGGTGAACTTTATGGATGATTCAACTTTGGTCAGCAAAATTTGTCAAATGTTTTTGCTCAATCAAAACAAAGGTATCATCTACATATCGTTTCCACAAGCGAGGAGCACAGAAGGATGTTTTCATAGCTCTAGATTCTATGTCTTTCATTACTATATTAGCAACAACTGTCGAAACATGTGAACCCATAGCTGTTCCAAAAACTTGTTTATAGTTCTTATCACGAAAGTGTAAGAATGTGGAATCTAAGCATATTTTAAGGCCTTGACAAACATCTTCGATTGACCAATTCGTATAATTTTCATTCTGTCCAATCCATGAGCCTGCGCTGTGCGACCTCTAACACTAATTCTACCGGAATCTTCGTGAGGAGTAAGACCACATCAAATGAGACCATTACCTCGTCTTCTTGTACAATCATGGTTTTAACTTCATCTGTAAACTCGATTGCATTGCGTACATGGTGAGCAGTATTTCCTACCAGTGGTTGTAAAAACCGTGCGATTTCTTTTGATAGATTGTAAGTAGGAGAGTCAATAAATGGTACGATCGGACGTAATGGCAATCCTTCAGCGTGGATTTTTGGCAGACCATATAATCTTGGAACAGAAGCGTCTGAGCTTTTTAGCTTGAAGGATTCCGCTGTAGTTATTTTTTCTTTGCGTAGTAAGTCAGAAACAAAAGCGTTAACATTTTTTCAATTATGTTTAATGGGTTTGAGCGTAGTTCTACGTAAGTGCTAGGATCTTGCAATAAAGTTTTTATCTTGTCCTCCTATTTGTCCTTATCGAGAATAACAGTAGCATTGCCCTTATCAGCTCTTATTATGACAATAATAATTTAAACAAAATTGAAAAAACTTAACGCTTTTGTTTCTGACTTACTACGCGAAGAAAAAATAACTTGAGCTTGAGTTGTTGTTATTTGTACTTACAACCATTAATTTTAGATTATTGCTTTCATTACTACTCCCTGTATCAAACTGTAAACTTGTTCCTTGATTCATTATGTAGTCTGCGACTCGTCCATACAAGGAACAACTACAAAATAGTCAGGGGTAAGCCTCATTTTTTAATCTCACCAAGTCCTGGGTTAAAGGTTAAAGCTGAGGTCAAGTGTTGAAGCTGCCATTGCAGCTTTTATTTTCGATTTCGGTTATACCAGGGGTCGGGAACCTATGACTGTGGAGCAAGATGTGGCTCTTTTGATGACGGCATCTTGCTCGCTTGATATTTTCTTAACTGAATTGTTACGAATGAAACTTTTTCTGTAATTTTCCATCTACCAGACTACAAAGCCATCAGCAAAACCATGCAGCACTAGAAGTCGCATTAGCAGTAGTAAGCATAGAGAAAATTCAGGCATTTACCATTGTTTAAAATAAATTGTTGGTTTTGCTTAAAAATGCATACGTTAGTTAGTTGTATTACGTGTTGAAAAATATTATATGGTTCTCACGGAAATACAATTTACAATATGCAGGTTTCATGGCTCCCTTAGCCAAAAAGATTCCCAACCCCTGGGTTATACGTTCAACCGTTGATTATGGCTGATGTTTCGCAAGTAAGCCTATTAGACTACTAGACTATGCAGGGTTTGATCATGTTGCAAATATACGACAGTGCGCTACTGCCTTCTGCGACAGGTTGAAAGAATTTTTCACCAACCTATGGGAGGTGATGGACGCAATTGTTGTGGTGGCAACCTTCCTCGTGACAGTCGTTTACACTGCTGTGGACCAGTTGAGCTCAAATGGTGGAACCGATTGGGGAAGGTGATGCTGTCGTGGTTAATCGTCAGTGCTTGGCTTATGCTGTATAATTAAATAGTTAAATGTAGGTGCTACTCAAACGACTTCAGTGAAACGCACCCGTATATTTTTATGCTTGTGAAAAGTCAGGGACGATAGGACTCCATCCACGCAAGTGGTAGTAAATCGCTGTTTTGCATTTGAAAATATATTTGCTTTGAAGCTCGAAAATATCTTATACAAAATACTGCAAATTACGACTTGCGTTGCATTCGAACAGTTTAGCAGTTTGACTTCAATGACGTTGCTCCTCAAAAATGCCTTGTTATACGAAGAATAAAGTAGCAGCCAAAAGAGTTTGGATTTTATGTACTTTTGTGGCCTTACCGCTTCATAGATAGTTGTTCCTGCCTGATACATCCCCGATACAGAGGTGGGAACCTATGTACTACCGTGGGTCACATGAATTGTGGAATATCACGGGCAGGTCGCAAAAAATTAATTTGATCTTATGATGAAAACTACAACTAAGTACACATACTCTAATGTTGCTTTTTACTCTTAAGGAGAATCAGGAGAGATAACTATGAGCTGGAACGAAACGTTTTTCTCTTGACTTATTGTCAGTGGCGTAACTGCCGGGGGCAGAGGGGCAAGCCGCCCTTCTGGCAAGCTAAATGTAAAAATCGGACCCCCTTTAGCTGACATGTTGATATTTAGTATTCTTTGGGTTTTCTGGTTGTTGCTTTTTTGCGTTTTTCGGGATGTTTTCACTTTTTTAGCTAATACTGTATAGACATCCACGACATCTGCATTCACTGTCATTTCTCAACTTTTTTCTGAATGTTGGCTAGTGGCCAGTGGGCTCCCTTCAGTTAAGTTTTGCCCCCCCCTGGCTCAAACCTCTAATTACGCCACTAGCTATTGCCTAAGTATCTGCTTATACTGGAGTTTCATTTTGACATGATGCTTCCTTCTAATCTGTATCTCGAAAATTCTGACGTGGGCAACATCAAGTGGTCACACGGGCCGCAGGTTCGCCACCTCCTCTTTAGACAGTCAGGGCCGTATCTACTTGTGTTCGGGTTAACGTTTCGCTGAAGCATACATAGTTTTCCATTTTTGCAGGTAGAAAATTAGCATTGCTTAATCGCTAAGCTTGGATTCGCACCCGTTTTCTTTTTTTGCTATGAAGCCATTTTTTATTGAAGTGGTGGAAACGGAGAATAACAACTTGCATATAGCTTTAAAGACTAAAGAAAACTGAGAGTCGCTCGCTGGTGTTTTTGCTGTGCTTGACATCACAGCTTGACTTGTTAAGAAAAAACAGCGGCGACCTTCCTTGATGAATGCAGTGGGGCTGCGAGAGAAAACTTAGCTCTTTTTAATGAAAAAGAACACACAAAACAAGTGTAGGATATCCTGCTGTAGCACTGATGTTGGATTTTATGTTTAGCATAATCTGATCAAAAACGCGTTTTTCACCCACAGAAACAAAGCACATAGCAGCATCTTTCGTACGAACACAATCCCATGTCACATTTCATGCTTGCTTGTAAGCAATTTGCTCCACTGATTTGTAGCATTCTTTGAAAAGAATAAGTTTGAATTTTTTGGACGAACATAACTATTTTCGAAAGATTAGGTTTTAACAACTAAGAGCAGATCACATTTTGCAACACAGAAAGCGATTTGAATAAAAACGTTAACTCCTTTCCTTTGTTCAAAAATATTTTCCTTAAATGTTGATGAAATCGACATGGAGCAAATTAAGTGATGGCCGACACTTTGCCGAATTTTTCAGCAATCAGTCAAGCAGCAACATAATGCGCAAAAACAAGACGAGATGGTTCGTCAAGTATCACGTGACGAGCACTTACCCCTAGGTTTCTAAATTGACGCTAGTTTCGATTGGCTGTGGTTTATTTGCAACTAGGTTGCAGCTTTATACCGACATATCGCAAACCTTACCAAGTTTCGGTGTTATGGTCACTTGAGGCTTGAGCATCCTTATTCTCGTGACGCCTGGGCTATTTCGAAGTCAAGGTCTCATTTACTAAGACAATTATTATTACAATTTTTGTAATGTAGACAAAAGGCGTAATCTACTGAATTACTTAAGCGGATAAATTCTAGGTATGTTCCTTTGTCGTGGATGGCGTTTTTATAATGATCGATCTGGCCATCTAAAAACATGGCACTAGATCACACGACCCTGTTTCCTGTGAAAATTGTCCTCAAGTATGTAAACCAAAAATAATAGGTGACGTGTTCCATAGCAACTTTCAAAACAGTGTTGTTGGTTTGAGGCTTGAAAATGTATATATTTTGTATCGTGTTAAATGTTTATTTACAATACCTTTACAATTCTATTGGAGAAATTCAACGATGCGCTAACGATTTTTGATAACGATGTTTGGTAAAAATTGAAGTTCGTCTGCAATCTGCCGTGAAACGCTTATGGAACATTTTTTATTTAGCTTCTAGTACAAGCATCGCACTGGTTCAACTTTCTTTTTTTCTTCAGGTTAGTTGTAGTTGCTCGTTTTTTGCGAGTAATTCGTGTCGTCAGAATCTTTTATTCCCAACGACAGTTGAAAAAGTCCACCAGGAGAAAGGTTTCTCAAAATAAACGTCGTTATCGGGTGAGAGGTTTGGCCGATAGCTAAATCGCACTCAGCAGAAATTTTAAGTGTTCTTTTAGTACATACATTATAATCTGTGCAAGCGCGTGCGGCAGAGGCATAGGCCGCTTCTCCGTCGTCCTAAACAAAAGTCTGTCTTGGCGTTGTGTGTGTGTTCTTGTGCACTGCTTGTATGTATTCCCGTGCTTTTTGTATGTATCTTGTACCTGCTTTCGTGCTTGATGACTTCATCGCTGTCAATCCATGGGGAGATGAGTTCGCAGCTGTAAGCTCACTCGGAGTAACGTAAACTGCGAGAAATGAGTGCCAGAAAAATCTGCGCATTTGACGGTACTTTTTATTTCGTACTTCATCCAGTTGGCATAAGTTTGTACCTTGGAAAAGTGGGTGAATTCGAGCAGCGAATTATGACATAAAAGTTAGTTTGTTATGCATGCCTTGTTGAGAGACTGTAAAATCAGTTGAGAAAAACGAACAATAATCCTTGAAAAAAAACTTCGTTATGCAACAAAGCTCAGACGCCCAACAGAAATCGTCACTTAAGGCGAAATTTACATACTTCATATTGGCAAATCGTTAGAATTAGTCTGTCCTTCGTAGATGTCAGTTCAAACTATATTGCATGCTGCATCAAGAAATAGTTTACAAGATAGCTTCATCTTTCATTTTAATTAACACAAACGCCGGGATTTGTTGATGCTACTGCCTCAGCAAAAGCGATTTTTTGGTTCTTGAATATGACACCCAAAACCGTCGAGTTGATTAAGGTAAAATCACTTTCTTGGTGAAATATTTCACTTGTTTAAACGCAGAGAGTTTTAGCAGTTTAGGCAAAACAGTAGCAGATCCAGCGAGGAACGTTAGGGGGGGGGGCGATTTCAGTAATATTTGGTAGTGAAGTGTCATAATGGCTTCGCTATTGTAAGAGAGATGAAGTATACTTCACAACACTGCTGTAACAAAACACTGGACAACAGAATGTCTTTCCTTATATCGCGATCAATGAGACTTTTCCAACAAAACTGATAAAGTCCTGCGCAGGTTGCGGGTACTCGCATTTGCGGCGCGGGTGCCAGAACCCGCAGAGTTATAAGTGCGGGGCGGACGCAGGTTGAACTTGATGCGGGGGGGGATAAGAATTTCTTTGCGCGGGTTACTGAATGCTGACTCAATGCATGTGAAGGTGACATGAGCAAAAAATAGAGAGCCTGTGGTACAAAGGTGTACAGCAGCTATGCCAAACTACTGGGGGGAAAGATTTCTCAAATTCCTGCGGGTGCGTGTCGGGAGCGGACAAAAATTCCAACCCACGCAGGACTGTAATGACCAAAGACTCATTCGGAATCGGATTTGACATGTTGTTTTCCGAATTGTACATAATCATGGTGAATTAAGTTACTTTCTTAAGTTTTAGAGAAGTTACTTAAGTTTCTTAAGTTTCGCTCGCTCTGGATCCGCCTCTGAGGCAAAGTAGACCACGGCATTTTGGTGCGGGTATAATGTGGCATAAAGTAGCTAGTTCCTAAACATGATGCCGCATTAAACTCTATGGCCATATTTGTAAATGGTTGTCCAGCTGAGTTCCTGCTAGGTCAAAGTTTAGCCTACACAACTTTGTTAAGACCAAAAAAAAAAAAACATTTCAAGCATTGCTCATGGCATTTTTTTCTCCGGAGTGTGTTCAAATTGCTTTTGAGATTTCAATGTAGCGAATGATGTGAAACCACGCCTTGAACCTTTTAAATGTAAGTTCAATCTCACTAGATGAGTATGATCCAGCGTGGGTTAAATGCGACTTTCTTTTGTCGTGGTTGTGTAAATTCTTTGTAGCTTATCGTGTGGGTTGTTTTATATTGTTGATGTTATATTTTCTATAAATCCTGTGCAAAAACTCTTATACATCATATAATTTTTTATACCACCCATGTCTAATTACGTTTCATTTTAAAATTGTGTTACATTTTCAGTTTACAGTCAGTCTTAATTGCGTTGACTTTCCAAGAAGGAATGTAACTTTGCTTTTGCTATTGAAAACTAGCGTTTAAACAGTTTGGTGACGTTTATAACACCACAAAATACGATTTAACTTTAGTGCATGCCGAGGTGGTGGGGAAAGAAGCTGCAAACTTCAACTTTGGTACAAGCAGAAGGCGATTTAAACAGGTGTTTAAGCAACAGGAGCAACCGAGGTCCTTTAAATCCGGAAAAGCCAAAATTTTGGCTTATTTGGCTGGCACATAACCGGCCATAACTCGCCAGTCGATAGAGGTAGTATGCTGTTCAAACCCTCTAAAAATGCGGAAGTCGTGTAGTTTCGATAAAAAAGTTGTAACGTTGTGGTTTGAACTTTTTTGTGGTGGATATCACAACTTGGGTAGGTCAAGGGTTTTTTTGGAAGACGTCATTTGGGCCTGAGAAAAAGTTCAAGGGGAAGTTTCTTTTTTTTTATTTTTTTTTATTTGAAAAAAATAGTTTTTTTTATTTGAAAAAATAGGGAGTAATCGCATCTTTGGAGCGGTTGGTTGGCTTTCTAGCGTTAGTGGTTGGCAAGTTATAGCCTAAAAACAACAAATTAATTAATTATTGATTTTCTGACCATAACTTGCCAACCGCTAACGCTAGAAAGCCAATCACGGGCTCTAAAGATGCGGATTCTCGCCTAGTCAATTTTAAAATAAAAAAACAAAGAATTTGCCCCTTGAACTTTCTCTCAAGCCCCGATGATGTCATCCAAAAAACCCATGACTTGCCCCAGTTGTGTCGTCCCCCCAAAAAACGATCAAACCCAAAACTTCCCAGTGTTTTCTTAATCGACATGACAAAGACTTTCCGCATCTTTAGAGGGTTTGTAAAGCTCTGTACTGCTATCGGTTGGCGAGTTCTTGCAGGTTATGTGCCAGCCAAAAAGCCGAGAAAGGTCTCTCCAATCATCCCGGAAGGAATGAACTGGGCCCTGTCCTTCCTCGCACTGACCCCATGTCACGTCTGTTTGAAAGCCTTTTATGCGTCATTGCGTATGCTGTACGCAAAAGTTTGTGCTAAATGAAAACGACTTGGTGTTCGCACAAAATTGTCTTCGCTGGGAATTGCGAGGCGATGGTTGCACCGGCCCAGAATATGCAGCAAATATTTGGATTGTTACATAATGATGAAATGTTTCCTTTACTGCAATTACACTTTATAGGTTTTTTGTTTTTTTACTTTTTTGATACTTCATCAATTATTTGTTATTTTTCATGATATGTTTACCAATTTTTGATCACACCAAATTCCTTATTTGAGTTAGATCAACACCTTTGTGTGCATAGGCATACTCTCGTCATCTGTAATTTGTCCTTACCATGTTCTGTGTTTGTTTGTTTTTCTAACTGTTCGTAGTTTATTTCCAACTGTTGTTTTCTAACACTTGTCCATAAATAATAAACGGAGTTGGTTGACTAGATGACCGCCATGCTCCTTCACCAATCCTATATGTCACAGTGACAATCTTCGTTAACATTTGATAAATCCTCTTGCCATTGTGTTTTCATTTATTCTAATTTCCACTGTCAATTGGCTACTTATTTGCATAAAGACTTTTGTATTGTTTCTGTTTATTAGGTGAGTAATATAAAACAGTAAATCAACCAATCAATGCATCACTGTGCTCTGCAGAAAGATGGGTTCGATCTGGACTTGACATTCGTCACCGAGCGCGTCATTGCAATGTCATTTCCCAGCAGCGGATTTCAAAGTTTCTTTCGAAATCCTATACAAGATGTGAGCCGGTTTTTCAATACAAAATACCCAGGAAAATACAAAATTTATAACCTTTGCAGTAAGTTGTTAATGTGGTGTGTTGTTTACAACCTACTGTGGCGTAAGTTAGTTTTTTTATGCCGTACAATCTTTGATCGCGTGTTACCCTCACAAACGTCTATTCGGGCAATTCCTGCCAAAACGCTAGTTTTATGAGTCGGATTTTTGCGTGCTTTATCCACACTGAACAATGAACACGTTCCAGCTTTTCTTACGGGTTTATTGAAAAAGTGTTCTGCTTCTTCAAAATTCTCTTTGTGCAGTATGAGAGACTGCAACAAGGGCATAAGGAAATTTTATCACAGATGGAGGAAGAAAGCAACGAAATGATGATGTCTTGCCAGATACGCTCACAGGCTGCCAAATCTATGTCAAAATCGTAGACAATAAAGGCGTAGGAATTAGAGAAGTGACAGTTGAAAATGGTTTCAACTCAATGTCAATTGGGAATGGTTCTGTGTTTATTTTGCTTTTGTTTTTGGCACATGCGTTTCACTCGTGTTTTTCGAGTTCTCCTAGAGCTTCTGCCTCCGGGACCCTCCCCCGACAAAAGGCGGGCATGGAAATGAATGAAAAAACAGTTATTGCTACTGTTCTTGTAAATGTTACTGGACAACTTAAAATCATGCGAGTTAGATACAGATCAGAGAACAGCGATTGAGACGCGATAGAAATTGAAACACGACTCTTGTAAAGTTTCAAGATATTTGAATTTGAATAGTTCTTATCATGCAACGTAGTTTTAAAGTGTTTATGCTTCAATATTTCAGGTTTACTCACAAATATCTAAAAATGTACTCCGTACACAAAAATTTCCAATGTAAAGTGGGCAGCTGGGGTTGCAATTTTTCAATTAGATTCTCTTCATTGTTAACTTTACTGTTTGTGGGTTTTATTTATTTTTATTTACACTTCATGCACCTAGCAGAGCTGATGATGCCTACTTTGTAGGCGAAATATATACTCTGTAAGATCTTTAGTGTCTGATTCTTTGCTGAGAAAGCATTTCTTCTGATAGACACTGTACACAAAACCTTTTTAGTCTTCCAATTAAGCCTCTGCGAAAATAGGTTACAAAAGAGCGTTTTTCAGCCCGTATTTGCAAATAAACACATACTGCAAGATTTTAAGCTGTTGCTTTGTTGTCTAGTGGAAATAAAAATGGATTACACATTTAGCAGCCAGTGTTTTAAATGGTCACCACTTCCAAGCTGTAATGGTTGTTGTGCTGTTACAGTTGAAATACACATGTCAAGTATTGCTTTTGGAATCTTCTGGACGTTTGATCATCATATTAACTAACCAACTCTCGCATGCTCCAGCATGACGTGCGCGCTGATTTGTTAGATTGGTTTGTTTGTTTAAATGAGTGTTTCTCAACCTGGTCCAGGTGGTCCACCTGGAACTTCTACTGGTCCACAAGTAGTTCCATAAATCCTTGGACTAAGACTGAACATACCCTTGAGTTCACTGACCTATGTGCAATACAGTTTCGACTAGTTATTCATGAGGTGTCAGTATAGCAAAGTGATCTGTCAGATATTTTTTGAAAAAATGGTCCGTGGGCCAAAAAAGGAACCACTGGCCTATTTTTTTATTTATTTGTTTGTGAGCAGACACGAAGTGCATAGTACGAACACACACACTGCAGAACGCAGGTTGATACAAACAGATGAAACAGAACGTAGCACATGGCATTGAAGCCGGCGGAATCACAGAACGTAGCACAAGGCAGCTTAAACGCACAATTTATCTTCACGGACGCGTCACTTCATAAAATTTTGCTTTTGGACTCTAACAATTTGCATTTTGCAAAGGTGCTTGCGCAGCTCTTTTCTTTCGCTTGCTTTGAATTTACCAGTCAGTGTAAGATTTGGTGTAAACTTTAGGAAACGAGCAGCATGAATTTCAAATGGAGAAACGTGCAGACAGAATGGTACTGAAGCAAAGTCACTCATCATACGGTTCAACTGTTGTTGGGAGCCTTTGAAGTGTGCTAAAGTCAGTCAGTGGATGACTGGACTGTTGTAGCAGATATAGTGTTGCCATTAACCACATCAATTATGAAATCAAAGGCTACTGTTAACACCGTTTAAATATGTTAATATTACTGCTAGCAGCAAAACTGCAAGAGTTTCTGAAAACAAATAACCAATCACGATGCTGACGATGCTGAAAATTTCCGACTAGTTCGCGAGAAAGTTTCGGCGTCGTTTTATGTCTGAAACAGTTTGGTGCAATGTAGCCTGTACTTTCGATGCTGTTCTAGATCTAGACACCAGACAAGCACAACTTCTTATTTCAAACCAGGTGAACGCAGCTATGACACTTCATTCTTTGAAAAGCGAGTTTATCGCGTGATGATTGACGATCACAATGTACCCAGCATCAGGTATGGATTAAAGCTTTCTTGAATGTTTCTGTAAACTATAGAACTTATGTAAAAAAGAGCATAAAACTTTCACAGAAGTGATCTTGTGTCTTACTACCATCTGTGTAACGCTGTTGGTCACATTTCAGTCGTTTTTAATTTTAGGAAACGTTGCGCTGCTTCAACAGGCTTTTTAGAATATACAAAGTGTGTGAAGCGATAAATAAATATTAATTGCGTTTTACTGCAAATAGGGATTTTAATTCTGTAGGTGAGAGAAAGCAAAGGAGCTCAGGGTCAAGTTTAAAACTGGGGATAAAAGTTCCTTCAAGTCCCTGTACAGATGTCACTGCTCGTAGTTGAACTGAATTGCTATATTCCTCTTAAGCCAAAGAAAAAGTTTAGCACTTCTCTTTTATAAGATTAGATGAAAATATTATCGCTTTCAGTTCAAGAAACCAAGATGATCACTTTTTGACATGCTTAGTGCAAACAACAAGACTGCAGTGCTATTAGACATGTGCGTGCAATTTCATTTCGGAATAATATGGTCGTTTTGTTCTACAAATTTTGTGCAAGTTAATCTTACTATGTGGTTTCTGTCCGTCATTTTCTTCTTCAGTCTGGCACTTGGCGAGGTTTGGGATGAGACTGAGGCAATAGCTTGTTTTGAATAAAGTAAAGATGGCTTACAAGTTTCCATCTGCCCTGCGCATTACATTTTTTAAAATTTATACGTTTCATGTGACAGCAGAAAAACGTGGTACTTTTGGTTTATGATTGTTTAGTCACAATTACTTTTTGCGACCAGTGACATGCTTAAGTTCGTTGCTGACGTCAAGGAGTGGATGTCGTGTGATGAAAACAACATAGTTGCCATTCATTGCAAAGGAGGAAAAGGACGAACGGGCACTGCAGTTAGTGCTTGGCTGCTCGAAGACGGACAGTTTGACTGCGCAAAAGTAAGTGCAACAAAATTTTCTAGGCTTCAACTTTCTTTGCGCTGTATTGCTGGTAACATATTTTCTTGAATGGCCACACCTTTGACAAAATAAATTCATCGTTGATTTTGTGAAATTTTGCTTTAGCCCCATAATGCCCAGGTAAGCACTAGTGCGGCACAACTAGAAGTTTGAGCCAACGGGGAAAACGTAGGTAAAACGGGTACACCGGAAACTGCAGGGGGTCCACTAGCCAACACTCAGGAAAAACGTGAGAAATGATGTTGAATCCGGATATGGATGGCTATACTAGAACCCTAAATTACCGAAAAATACTCCTAGAAACGCAAAAAACATCCTACTGAAAACTAAAAGAATACTAAAGCCGAAATATAAGCTAAGTGGGGCCCTACTTTTACATTTAGCTTGCCAGGGATGGCGTTTCGCCCCTCTCACCCCGTCAGTTCCACCACAGGTAGGCACGCCTCTTCTACACCCCTTGGAACGACCCCACTCTAAGGAGCTCCGACATTCCTGTTGAAAAGCAGTACTATCGTCTGGAGTGCTTCTTGTTGTAAGTTGGACGAGGTATAAAAGGATTTACATGTTAGAATTGTGTCACCATCACTCCTAACTTTTTTGCGATGCAGTTAACTCTAAATTTTTTCGACTTTTATTGAAATTCCAACGTAAAAATGTGCTAATTATTTTTCAATCACAATGGATGCCAATAGTGTTTAGCTTGGCCACCTCTATCAATTTGGCTTCTGAATACTGTAAAAATTGAGCAGATTTTTCAGATGCACTTTCTTGTCCAAGACCTCAAAAATCCATAAAAGTTGACTAACTTCTTCCCTGAGATCCTAGAGCGCATGCAGTATATGTTACTTTGATATTCAATTGATTTGGTGGTAGGCCTATATCCTCGGATTCAGCTTAGGCCTTCCAATGTCATGTTTAAATGCATGAGATGGTCACAGATCATAAACTACGTTTATTGGGTTGGAATGCGTCTTTTTTCAAGATAATGAAAAAGAAAGCCGAGGGTTTTATTGTGGACTGCAGGGAAAAACACTGATGCCTTGAATTATAGAAGCAACTTGAAACTTGCGCAGTTTCAAAGCCTTAAAAGTCGAAGCAGTTTCGCAGCCCTTCATGCTATTTGGTTGGTAATCTATCGTTTAAAAGAAGATTTGTTGCGCAATTGAACTTAACTTTTCTCAAAATGTGTCCTATTTTTTTCAACTGAAGCTTAAGTTCTGAGTTTAATTACTGTCAAACGAACATTACCTTCATAATTCGTGGAATCTATTTTAATTCATATGACCTTTGTTTCATAGGATGTTTTAGAGTTTTTTGGATCAAGAAGAACTGATATGGAAGAGGGCTTGACCTTCCAAGGTGTGGAGACTGCGTCGCAAATTCGTTACGTCGAATATTTTGAAAGAATAAAAAAAGAATTCGGTGGCATTGCACCACCAGACCGAAGACTGACTTTATCTTCAGTGGCAATTAAATCCATTGCAGGTAAAATCATTGTTTTTATGTAAATTACATGTAACTGACTCAGTACTTCACCGGAAAGCAATTTTTGTGTATGAATATACAAACGTCAGAAAAACTGAAAATTTTGCATGCTAGGAATAATCTGAACATGCGTTCTATTTTTCTCAACACCTATTTCGCATTTTCGTACGAAAATTTTTCTTCCTATTTTCAGGTGTAGGACGTGGCAATGGTTCTGACCTTTCCCTGCAAATCTTAGTCAACAAGGAGGAAGTGCTTATGTGCAAGTTTGCTGAGGAATACAATTGCAAAGTAAGTGCATTTTACTACTCGGCTATACTCCACAAATTTTCTTGGCATGCACAACAGGAGCTGTATAAAATCTGCATTATGGATTGTTTGCTAAAGAAGTAAAAAAATCGCTGAGAAACCTTGTTTAACAATACTAACTGAAATTCGAAACAGCTGTGGTTAGATAGCCTAAATTTTAAGGAATTACCATCTGCGTCCAACACAAACAGTCAACTGTCTACTGCAGACACGCTTAAAAAGTACACACTTCTGTTTTTGAAGAAGTTGAAATGAAACGAATGAAGTCGATCCGAACAGGCTTGTGTCGGTTATGTGGTAGAGTTAATAAATACTGGGCCACTTCTTGCTCCACTCAACCCTAGTTGTGCATGTATGTCTTTTATAAGTAGCCTAAAGAAAGTCCTGATTTCACCGATTGTTGTTGAAAAATACAAACAAAGACTTGTGCTATTCCAGCAGCTCCTACTTATGATTTCTGAAACATAGGTGCAAAAACGTTCTGTTGTGCTATCAACAGTTTTCAGTTTGCCATGTTTTGATTCTGCATAGAAATCGTTTGGTTCGTAAGTACATGCAGGCACTCTACGGCATACCGTGGAAACACCTATGTGTTAATTTTGAAATGTTTCATTGTTTTATGCCGACTGTAATCGGGAGCTTTTCATGCTTTGGTTGAATACGTGTAATATCTCAACGCAACGGCATGCAAATCATTGGAGAGTGATAGTTACAGTAATGGTGGTGATCAATCAGTAAAGAACACAGCAAATTTTGGCGAGGAAGATGCTCTGAAACTCTCTACAACCTCTATCGCGATGTCAACTACGTGTGAAAGTTCCTTCTGACCAATGCAACTTAAACCTTACCAATAGGTGATCATTGCGTGTATTTATGGTACATTTTTGCATTTGGACTGGCTGCACAGTAGGCTACTTAGTTGCCTCTGTCTTCATATGAGATATTTCCTCTCACAAGTACAACCAAAACTCATGTTTGCGGCTTATTTATAGCGGTCTGCTAAAATACAGCAGTGCTTAAACTGAGTAAAACTTAGAAATCCTACAAAGTAGTACCAAGACAACAACGCAGAAACCAAAGATTTTAATGAAATCAACAATTTCATGTAAATTTGTGGTTCTGGCTTAGAGTTTTCCAGCACTTGGAAAATTGTGTTTTGAAACAGCTGCAAGTTGTCCAATTTTCAACTAATTTCACAGTTTTCTCATTTAAAGTGGTATCAGTGAAAGCTTTCTAGCTGCTAGTGCGGACATAATACAAAATGGGAAGTTTAGGCTTTCGAGGAAGGCATAGTTTGTAAGTCCTGTGATAGACAACAGCGATAATGAAATTCTATCAGCAGAGAACTGGAGAAACTTCAACTCTGAAAACTTCGAAACGGTCACGAAATGTTAGTTACAGCATACCGAGAATTGAAATGGGCAGTACTTACAAAAGGCAAACTATTTTGAGCTTTCGCCTTCCGTGGTCGATATATTTAATTAAATCAGCCCGATTATTAACACTCCTTTCTTGATACAAACCAGAACCACTGAAAGATTTGTAGTCGAGCATAAATAATTCTGAAAAATGCAAACATTGGTATTGCTGCTGGCCATTCCGGTTATTGCTTGCCATTTTGGCAAACGTTGTTAAAAGTTTTTGAACCATAGATTTCCCTTTGTTTAGCAAGCGCAAGCATGTGCAAAATCCCCTGTTCATGCTTACCCCTGTCTCCAATTAACATCAATTTGTAACTGTAACATACTGTCTCCGTCTACACGCTTTGTCTCTGTCTAAGTCCAATTTACAGCGAAGTTATGCTGTATTATCACAGCAAGGTTATGCTTCCTATGTGGATATCGTTTGTTCTGTCCGTATGAGTATGCAACATTACTTTTTTTATTATTACTATTTCTTCAGCATTCCCTGTCTATGCTCATCACCAATTTCTAGAAATGTTTTGCTTCTGGAAAACGTTGGAATTTTTTTCCCATGCTTGCAGCATCCTCAAAACTCGAACGCCATCGCCTAGCATGTATTGATTTCGATAAAAGGTCGTTGTAGAAATATTGTGATGCACAGTTCCCCTACACTAGGCATACCATACGTCCCGTTTTAGCCGGGACAGTCCCGGTTTAAAGGCTTTGTCCCTCGTCCCGGTCAGTCAACCAAAGAGTCCCTGTTGGGCATTCAGTCAGCCATCATGAATAACATGTGGCCTGGTAGAAGCAGAATGTGAAAGTCCTTATTGCCTGTAAATTTAATACTGACTTTTCCTGCTGCGATTTTTACGAGAAAATAAAATTGAATAGATACTTCTTGAAGAAAGTATTGTCTACACTCTACAGAAAAGTATGATTGTATTGGGCGAATGTGCAAATGAAAAAATGCTTGAATATTGTTTTGTTTTTTAGCAAAATGTATTATTTTAGTTTTT
>JGI24158J21664_10004017_pt1 | contig 18756 bp, 14 predicted proteins | sample Ectturendosymbi3_FD_21664 | JGI IMG/M metagenome (IMG submission 21664)
AAGTCCTCCACTTACGACGTCACTCACAGACAACCTGCACCCCCTAAGCAAAAAATTTTTTTTCGATTCTAATCTACTAGGCTGGCCACGTTTTTTGAGATTTTCACCGAGTCGCTAGAGCGAACAGGAGCAGAGATATTCATCCGCAAAGCCACGTTCGAATCAGCTGCTTTTTGCGAACCGCTTGAATTAACCCGGCAGCCAAAGTGTTAAGATTTTTGAAAAAAATGGGATTGAAGTTTTATATGTTTTATACAAAAAAACAACATTTTGCTAAAAACATGCAGTTCAATAATATTTTAAATATTCACCATATTGAAACTGTTGAACATTTTCTGACAAGTGATGAGGATAAACAATTACATACACAGATCCCACATTATTGTCTAATAAAAAATGCTGTAGCCTGCACCACAGAGCTGTTTATGATAGGTGTTCCAATTCTTCCCAATTTTTTCCTTTACCATTTCAATCACATTCAGTTTTACAAATGAAACAGTTTCAATGAATAATATTCAAACCCACTTTCATGTCATTTTCATTAATGATGTAATTTCTTCCAAGACTCATAGCTGGCCATGGTGTTTTTTTTACACAGGCTTTGCTGTAGAGCCACCAAAGTTCCAACATGTGTCTTCTTATTACGACCACTGAAAAAGTTTACTTGGGGACCTAAATTAACTCTGACTTCACTTTGTAGTTAATCCACTTACATGATCCTGACAATCCACCACACTGAATCATATATATATGCTATATAGCCATTATTTTTTACTTTGATTGTAGACTCTTGGGGATGTTCTATGAACATGTGCTCCCAGAAGTCTTAGGATCTTTACTTGGTTGCTTGAATTTCATGCCATTTGAGGAAATTTTTTAGAAATGATAAAAACATTTAGTTCCTTGGATTGTTGTTCTCATTTTGTGCCTGAGTTAACCTACTTAAGGCTGAATTATTTTGCAGTTGCTAACACAAGGAAATTGATAGGTCAAAAGGGCAAAATTTCAAGTTTTTAGGTCAGAAAATTGGTTGCCCTAGTAATTTTACCATAAGGTGGAGATTCCTCCCTGGGGAGGAATTCCTCCTCGGTTGGGAACCACTGCTCTAAATCATGGCATCAACATGCCATTTTGTTTAACCCAAAACATAGTACAAGTACAGGAAATAAGATAAGACTAGGGGGCGGAAGGAATGGCAGATGTGAAACTGTGAACACTGATATGTTGCTGCAAATCCTGTTTGCGCACCTCATGTTTATGGTCATGTGTCACGAGTGTGCAACCGCATTTTTGCACACCTGCTTTAAACACTACTAAATATTACTGAAATTGCCTTGCCTTATGCTAACGTTACTACCTGGATCCACACTTGCAAGAATGATTCTCAGTCAAAATCGTGAATGTGAGGAAAAGTGAAGTCATTGCATGACTTTAAACACTAAACAGATTGTCGGCCTTCAGGATAAAAATCTATTTCTTATGACAAACAGAATGGCATACACTCAGAAGCAGATAACCAATTGCACTGGGAACAAAATACATTTCCTGGTGCAACAGCTGCAAAAAACTTTTTCTATTAATTATTGAAAAAAAAATATACTTCTTGCATCCAAAGATGTGTAGGTCATGAGTACCAACAAGTGCATTCAAATTAGTGTGAAGTTGACCAAATATCAAGTCTGAATGATGCCCAGTGCAGTTTTTGTTCCAGTCACAGCGCTAAAGAAAGCATGTGATCAGGTTCCTCATGAAATGTTTTGGGGTGCCCAAAGCTTTTCACACTTTGGGGTCAAGTCACTACCATTCCTTCTCAGAAGTTTGTGTCTGTGTCAGGAGAGTTAAATGATGACCATTCACTGTTGGCATTGGACTCTGACAAGGGTGTGTGCTGTCACCAATCCTTTTCACAGTCTACACACATTGAATAGACAGTTACAGCTGAGTCGACGAGGGTGTCACAGTTGGGAGCTGCAAGAACAACTGTTTAATTTTTGCAGACGATTTGGTACTGCTAGCATCTTTTCAGCAGGGCCTTCAACATACACTTGATCAATTTTTTTGTTGCGTACAACTGAGCCAGAATGAAAATCAGCACTAAAAATATCGGGGTATGATGTTTCTCTAGAAACCCAAGGCAGTGTATGCTGCAAGTGAGCAGCAATGCACTGCAGCAGGTGAAGAAGTTCAAGCACTTAAGGGTGGTATTTATGTCACGAGTGACAGAAGGTGGAGCAAGGAGATTGATTCACAGATTGGTATAGCAAACGCAGTTCTGCATGATCTTTATAGCTCTGTGGTCATGAAACAGTTTTCAAACGCTGCAAAGCTGTCAGTTTTTAAATTGGTCTGTGTTCTGATCCTTACCTATCATGAATCTTGGTTAATGACCAAAAGATTATTATCTCAGGTGCAAACGACAAAAATCTCCAAGTGACAAAATAGATTTTTGCGAAGAGTGCGAAGTGACACAAGGGTGTACCAAGGTGAGAAGGTGTCCAGGGCACAAAACAAGTTTGGCGCCCCCATGTTCAAACCTAAGGTGTTTTGGGAGTAAATGTACTGTATTGAAGAAAAAACATAGGACATTGTTGGGACTTTTTGGCCCCCTTAGTGATTCTGCACCTGAGGCATTGTACCCTCTTTCGTTACACCACTGGTGTGACACTTTGCGACAAAGTGTACAACTGTGCAATTCCTAGAGCCCTGAATGTTGAACCACTTATCCGAATTGACAGATAACAGCTACTTTGGTTCAGTCATGTGTCCAGAATGTTCTACAAAAGACTGGCAAGGCAATTTCTGCTGGCTAAACACACAGGAAAGTGGCTCAGAGATTGTCCAAGGCCTAGTTGGAGTGACTACATCTCTGATCTTGCTTGGTCCCGTCTTGTTCTAGAGCCAGCAGAACTATTTGAAATTGCTCTTGACCATGAGGTATAAGGTATTCTAAGTCCTCCTAGGACTGCTGCCCAGCGACCTCCCTAGAGGAAAAGTGGGCATGAAAATGAATGAAATGAATTACCGTATTTTTCAGACCATAACGCGCACTTAAAATCCTTTAATTTTCTCAAAAAACAAAAGTGCGTCTTACAATGCAGTGCGCCTAATGTATGAATTTGGTTGTGCTTTCTCATCTACAACCAATTGTATGTGGTAAACGGTGCTATTTATTTAATTGCTAGTTACAATTTTTTTGTAAACACACCATGGTGTTACATAATAAAACAACAATTGCAATGAGCAGCACATGTGGTTCCAAGAGTGGCTAGCACACACCACAGATTGTATTACTCTACGAGGCTCCTGACTACATTGGCACACATGGAATTAAACACACACACAACTTTTAGTTTATTCTATTTGTATCTAGCAGATTAGGCATGTGTGACATTAAACCGCCTTGTGTGTAATGACAGATTGCACTCCCAGTGGTGACTCCGGCACTCAGGAGTTATTGTGAAAGTGTTGAATAAAGTTTGATGTATCCAAGTTTTGCTTCATTGAATGTTCCTTATGATCCGGTGCAACTAATGTATAGAAAAAGATCAGCTAGCATTCAATTTTTGATACTGCGCCTTGTAGTCCAGTGCACCTTATGGTCCAAAAATATCATACATTTGCATTATTTAATTTATTCATCGGTGTTTCAAAATGCTCAGATAGCGAGTGAACAAGTTTCTTAGACAGCTAGAATTGATCAATGCAAACAGACGACTAGAAATGATTTGCCTATAATTCATGATGCCTTTCACAGGTAAGAAGATGTAAAAGCTGTTACTGGTAAGTTTAGGCACCACCATTGTTGTGTCAACGTCATAATGCGGCCCGCGGGTTACCTTATGAATGCTCAGGTGGCCCACGGAGCAATTTGAGTTTGAGACCCCTGGCCTATTGGTAAATCCAGCCCTGATTCTGCCAAGTGAGTGAGTGGGTGTAAAAATTAACTGAATAAGGTGCTTTGTAAAAATTTGCTTGTAAACACAAAAAGAACAAACCTAGATGCAATAACTTCTACAAAAATCTGATACAAATTTCCTAGAAAGCTGCAAAATCAACCTTTGTTACCACCTACTTTTAACCTCGCACTTGAACTGTGTTGACAAACAGATTTGAAATAACCAAACAAAGCAATTATCTAAATATTGGATTAATTACTTGGTTTATTATAGATCATAACTTTTGAACCACAAAACCCAGCAAGTCGATCAAAGTATCAAAAGACTCAAATTGTAGTCTAGTTTCCAATAAAAACTTGAGCGAAATACTACCATCTAGCAGTTTGGGCCCAGGGCTAGGTGAAATGGGCCAAGGTAGCCTCTACTTATGATATCACTCAAAAAAAACACAACCCCCAATGAAAAAAATTTTTTTCATTGCAGACTCGCCGAATCTTTTGAGGGTCTTGAACAGCTCTCTAGCGCAATCATCAACAGAGGTATTCCCGTGCAAAAACACGTACAAACTGTTGGATTTTAGCCTTAGGCTACCGGAAGCCAAAGTGTTGAGTACAACCCATTATTCATGCATTTAATGAACTTTGCTTCACTCATTGCTACTGTAAGCTTAAATATGAAAGTTTGAGCAAATTGCAAACACTCAAAATTAATTGAGAAAAGATCACAGAAAAAAATTATGAACAGCCTACATCATCTTCATCTTTGCCTTTAGATGCATTTGCAGTTGATTTTGCAATGCCCTGCAAATTAATTACAGAGCATCAAACAGGGTTTGAGTGTAAGTAATTACTGACTACATGCAAAGCATTTACCACAAAAAAACTGTCCTTACTTTTTCTGCCTTGTCCTTTTTGGTTTTGTTGGGCATTTTAATAAAATTCGATTGAACAAGACAGAATAACTACAACCTGCAAACCAAAAATTTAGTTGTTATTATGTGCCTAATACTGCACATTTAGCCAAACAAACTGTGGCATGCTTCTTGCAATATGGATGCCACAGCAACTCATCAGAAAATACCTATTCTCTTGACATTCATTTTCATGTAAAGCTTACGAAAGCCTATGTCTGAACCTGCTGAGTTACCCAAGTTCCAACTATAACTTGAAACCTGCAAAATAACAATCCGACCTATGTACAAACATGAATTTGGCTTCTATTGGATACACCAGCTGTAATGATTTTTTTTTGAAAGTTTGGATATCTACATGGTGAAAAAAACTGAGAAATAGCATAACTTAACAATTGCAGCACTTGTTTGGGCTTTAATTACAAGGTGTTTTAGAAAACTGGCAAAAATATGGTAATGCTCAAAGTGCTTAGATATTTCACTTGTTTAGCAAAGAACAAGTTTAAAGCATACAAGAATCAAATTTTCAAGAATTGATTATCTCTAAATTTGGATGGGTGTTTTTCTGATAATTTGAATGAAAATTACCATTATGCCAATATTTGTTGCAATTAGTGAAATCTTACGGTTGTCTTGAAGCACAAGGCCGAATCTTTATCAAAAGAACACATTTCTTTGCCTAATCAAAAGGGTAAAAAGCAATTCTAGTGGGCTAAAAAGAACAACACACCCCACTAGCTGACCAGAGTGGATGCTGCACATTGAAAGTGACTCATTCCTACATAGGTATTAAGAAGTTAAGCCTTGAATGAGAACAATTTGCAGTATACTTTAACACCTTCACTTCTGGTCTGGTTTGAGGCTAAAACCAGCAGTTTCCACGTGTCTTTTGTGTGGGAATATCTCCGGAGCCGAAAGTGCTAGAGAACTATTCAAACCCTCATAAGACTCGGCAAGTCTTCGAGTCTGCAATGAAAAGAAATTTTTGGGTTTCGGGTTTTCTGTGAGTTACGTTGTAAGTGAGGTAGATTTTTGGTTATTTTGGTTCATGTTACCTGGCCTAGGACCCAAACGCTGGACGGAAGTATTTCACTCAAGTTTTCATTGGAAACTAGGCTAAATCCGAGTGTTTTAACACTTTGCATGACTTGCTAAGATTTCTGGTTCAAAAGTTATGACCTAAATTCAACAAAATTAGTAATTAATCGCATATAATTAGATAATTTTAGGCTATACGTTTTGAACAAGAAATGATAGAAAGTCGATCAAGGGCTCAAAAGACTCAGATTCTAGCTTAGCTTCCAATGCAAACTTGAGCAAAATACTTACATATAGCAGTTGGGCTCTTGGTCAAGTAACATGAGCCAAAATGGCCAAAAACCTACCTCACTTATGACATCACTCACAAAAAACCTGAAACCCAAAACCAAGAACTTTTTTTGATTGCAGACTTGCCAAGTCTTTTCAGGGTTTAAACAGCTCTCTAAGCGCAATCGGCTGAGGAGCTCTACAGTTGGCAAGTCAACCAAATATCCCTGTTTTTGCCTCGATTTCCAGGTACGATGTATTTGTACACCGGCACCGAATGTGTTAATGTACAAAATGTTTGCAAGCTGAACAGAAAATATACTCTCATAAAGAATCAAGATTTTTCATGGTCAATGGCCTGACCATAATATCGATTCAAAGGACTTGAATATAACCAATTATATGTGCAATGTATTTCTACCACAGTTGAGAAAAACCCAGTTTTTTAAGGGTTTACAACACAGCAAGACAGATTGTATACCACCTTAGATTACACTTTTTTACAAAGTTATTTATGTGTGAAAAATGAGTTACTTTGATAACTCAACCTGCAAGTATAGTCTAATTCTCACAAAATATAAATTCTTACAATTTTAATGAACTAGATGGAATTGACAGTAGTGATTGAGTTGAAACATGTTTTGCAGTAAGATTATCAGGGGTGCAATGAGGAAGGGCAAAGGGGCACAATGCACTGGGCGCCAAATCACTAGGGGATGCCAAAAAGTCCCTACAATGTTGCAGGTACTTTCTTCAACACAGTGCTTTAACTTCCAAAAGACCTCAGGTTCAAACCTGGGGGTGCCAAACTTGTCTTTTGCTCCAGGCACCATCTAGCCTCAGTGCGCCCCCGAAGATTATGCAGAGACTGAACAATGGGAATAACAAACAATGTTCAAACAAAACACTATCAAAAAGACTCTTTTCACAGCGAAGAATCCTATACTACAATCTACATCAGAGTAGATATAATGCCTACTGAGTAGGCATCATCAGCTGTGCAAAGCGCATGAAGTATAAAATATAATTAATTAAAACCCATAACCAGTGAAACTAATATTAAGAGAATCTAATTAAAATGAATACAAAATCGTAGCTACCCAGTTTACAGGGAAAGCTTGGAGAAACAACTATTTTTTTGCCCAAATCATTACACTTGTATAGATTCAAAAAGTCATCTACAAAATTCATAACGTAAATTTCTTAAAACATTGTCATTATGGTTATCTAAACATTTGCTTTACCAAAGCATGAGGCAACTGAGACTTGACTGTATCAAGCAAAATGACAATATGACATAAAAGTTCTACTTCTTGTTCAAAACATTCAGTCCTACCTAAATTGAACATCATCTTCTGAACTTAACAATAGACTTATTCAAACTGCACACAACAGCCCTATTTAATCCCAAACCAAAATCATTCATATGTGAAGAAAGTAGTCTGTTTAATCATGTAATGTTTAATCATGTAATGTTTAATCACATTAATCAGATATTCGCATAGAAACGTTGTTTCCATTTGTATCACTTAATCACATACTTCACTTTAATGAAGTGAGTGAGCTGCACAAACAGTGCTGAAAGCCATTGTGTGTTTTCATTTAAGTATGTGATAGTTAAACAAGCTGTATCCCTAATAACAAATGTTTGTGTTATATAGATGAATGCTTGTTCAAGGACAACCACATAAACATTAGTATTGTCTGGCCAAGGAGTTTGAGAAGCACATTTATATCCCACAGTTCAAGAAATATTTTTGGCATTGAGCTGCCGAATGTCACTAAGTCAAGTAGCAGTCATGTGGTTAGACGTGCAGTGTCTAGAGCGAGGTCGTAAACTCGCTGATAAGGATAGTTGCACATTCTGGTCAAAGCAGGGCTTTGGAGCCAGAACTAAAATTTTAAGGTCCAGCTCTAATCATCTAAAGTTTTTGGATCCAGCTTCAACATCCACAAATTTTGGCTCTGGGTCCAAAATGATTTGGTCTATTGAAAACTAAAAAACATTGTAATATATGTACAATTACATTATTGCACAAGCATATATAAGTTTTTGTGTAATGATATATATATTTGATGGATAGTAGGACATGTCCCAAAACGGTTAAAAAGCCTGATCTACACATGAGTGCACATAGGGCAACCCATGTTTGTTTCACAGTAAGTTAACTTGCTTGCTCCTCAAACTAGGGCTGTCGTACTAGAACCCAAATTTGTAGCTCCATCATCTGTAAGTTTTTGGCTCCAGCTGCATTCAAACCAAATCTCTTGGGCTCCAGCTCCACAGCCCTGGGTCAAATGCATAAAAATGCATGGCAAATTGGCTATGTGATTAATAACTGGAATCATCTGTATTATGAACAGTGCCCCAATGTCTCTGCAGAACCAATCCCTCTGATACTTCTTTTATGTTTAACTGGAGAAAGGTATTTACTTTTTGCCACAACAGTTAACAAAATCTTAACCCATTTTACTATAACCCACCATTGCCAAGGTAGCATAGAAAAATAATGAAGAAAAAATGGGACAAACACAGCTTGAGGATTTACAACCAAAAAAAAAAGTCTAACACTTTGCTTTCATTTACACAGGAACACTCAGTTTAAGTGCATGCAAGTATGATTCTCAAAACAATACAAGGACAAAACTGAATGCATCTGTACAATAAACTGCCAGAATGGTTGCCTTTGTTTTCAGTGTCAAATCACTTGGTAGATTTGTAGTTGTCTTTTATTGTGACACTTGTAGTGAGAGTGCAACAAGCATATAAATGAGGCAAGTTTGTTATTTAAATTTATTTATGTAAGACATCGCAAGTTAAGATGCCTGTGGGCAACAAAAAAAAACAATGTTGCTACTCATATTTTAATGAAAATGGTGTCTAATCAGGCACAACAAGGCTGGCCTCACCAGATCTAAAAAGCTTACATCACTAAATCGTAGATAAGTCTTAACAAATGCATCTGCAGTAGAATTTAAGTTGTCTTAGATTTTTGGATGGAAATGTTGTGATTAACTTTAAATTTTAGCAGTACTTAGGGCACTGTTTAACAACTCTGGAAATGGTTTATGAAACAACTGGCATTCATAGAAGCATGGAAGCAAGCAAGCAATACTTACATATATCATATGACACTCAAGTTCAAGTAATGATGAAAAGTGAGTTAAATAATTAGTCTCCACAAAGACAACACAGTTGGATCCTGTGTTTTTTAAGGGATTGTGAGGGACCAAAATTATCTCCCAAATTTCTCCAATTGTCTCTCAAAACATACTTCTAAAGCAGAAACTTTGTAGTTAATGAGCCTAATGAACACAGATATGCTCTAGTACTGACTTTTTCAGCCTGGTGGATCTCTTTTCAGATGTTACTTTCTGCTTCATTGCATGTGGTAAGTATGACTTTGAGTTGAACGTGATGTTTCAACTTTTACACCACAGCATATGCTAGAAAAAATCAATAGGAATGTCTTGTAGGAAACCCAAAGAACAGACACTTACTGAACATGAGGTTAGCCACAGGTTGTTTGGATAGTCTTGTGGAGTATGAATTGATTGAGATGATTGGAATAAAAGAGTAATCAAAATGGTTTGGAAGCAGTTCGTTGTGTTAAGAGTGCATGAATTTACCTACTGCTAGGGTATAAATATTGGGAAGGCTCAAGATGTTTTAAGTACTGGAAAGATTCTTCCAGACATGTATAGTTAACTGGTCTTATTAGTTTTACAGCTGTATTTTAGAGTTTGATGAAGGGCTGAATGGTTGCATTTGAAGCACATCCCCAATTGAGGATCAAGAAAGTAAGGTCGGGATAAATTAGTGAGTTTCAGACAACTTTCAATACAAATGATGTGTAATTTTTGTTTGGATAAAACTCCACAAGCTCTTGATAGTTGAATTTTTACCTTTTCACATGAGGTTTCAAAGCTTTATTTATTGTCAAGAATAACACCTAGATCAGTGCTCTTTAACCTTTTTGTCATCTTAGAACCCCTGAGGTACTTTCGTGCTGTCATGGAACCCCCATTAACAAAAATTAAAATAACATGAATTACTTGTAAGAAAATCAAATATTTCACTATTAGACACTTCAACAAATAAACAGTTATTACAGAAGTTGAAAAGCCAGAAATTTATTGACTCGGTTGTTCTTGCATTCTTAGAATGTGCTACATTCAGAATTTGGTCATCTGGCAAAAACAACTCGTATCTCAAATATGTGTCGTCCCATTTTCTAACTTTGGCAATTGAATTACATTTGGTCCGCTTTGGATTAGGTGCGTCTTTTACATTTGAACTGCATTGCTCATTACCGTCCACACCTTCGCTGTTGTTATTATTTCACTTCACATAAGAAAATATACCATTTTGCTTCATCTGACTTGACTAAATAGTAAGAAGTTGGGTTTCACACTGTTTTTACTTTATCCCCACAAAGGTTGAACAGCAGGTCTAGCCTGTGACTCAGTCTACTCTCTACTAGACTCAGGGTGATTCACTCAGATCTGAAAAAATCACTACATTTAAAATTTTTGCGTTGAAGTTCGCAGTTTTGCTTGAAATTACTTAGTTATTTACTTTATCACCCAAAAACCTTCACATCATTTGCAAGTTTGTTAGATCATGCTGAAGCCTGGAAAATCTCAAGCCAATAATTTTCAAGCTTTATTCAAGAGCTGAAAACAACATTACTCATTGAGTATTTTAGCCCAATCAACCTATCAACCTAACAATTATTTCTTCTGCAGTGTCCCAGCAGATCAATGGAAATACTGTCATGGTCCACACTGCAGCAATAAACAATTCAGAAGAAAAAACAATCAGAAACTCAAATTAGAAACACTTGTTTGTTCTGTTGGTGCAAATCTTCAAACAACGATTCACGCAATCAATTGTTCATGGATTGAAGGGCTTAAAAGTTGGGAAAAATACAACCGATTTTCTTCAAACACATCCTTTGCAAAAAATCACTAGATTGCACTGAAAAATCACTGGATCACTTGACCAGTCTGAAAATCACTAGATCTTGTGAAAAATCGGTAGGCATGGCACCAGTGGAGTCTACTTTCTACTCAGACTGTGAACTGTACATCAGCAACATCGTATAAATGTGATGCAACAATAACATTCTTAATTGCACAACACTGAACAAGTGATGTAACAGCTCTCAATATTTCTTGTTCAGCTATCTGCACTTGTTCATTTTCATTTATTTGGGAAACAAACAAAAAAATCTGCACTCAACCTCCTGTATATCTAACTTGCCCACTTGTAGTCTCAATGCATCACAGTGATCTAAAAAATTTCATAATGACGCATCACCCAACTTAAGCAAAAATCATTTCCCCTAAAAAATGAGGAATCCTCATGGAACACTTAATCCCCGCGGAACCCCACTAGATGTTTTGTGGAACCCTAGGGTTCTGCGGAACGCCTGTTGAAAAGCACTGGCCTAGGTATTTCAGTTTGTATTTAGATAACTTCAAAATAAGTGGGATTACATTTTTGGGAATTTAGCAGCATGAAGTTAGTCTTATTGTAATTAAGAGAAAGTTTGTTGTCTCTTAGCCAGTGGTAAATTTTAGACATATGAAGATTAATATTATCAGCAAATAAACTAAGATGAAAAGATGAGGCTTCTGTGATATCGCTGATGTAAATAAGGAATAGTAAAGGCACAAGGACACTACCTTGAGGGACCCCACAAGACATCTTTTTGTATGAAAATTTACAAGCTGCTATTTTAGTGCATTGCATCCTGCAGCAACCCTCCCATATGAAAACTGGGCAGTTACATTTTCACTGAGACATTTCGGTCTTTTTTTTGCTGAGAATTTTTGGTCACTGAAACCTTTTAGCCATTTGCCTAGCAGTTGTATCAAAACTCGCCATAACAGTGTTCACTAGCCTGTATTTTCAAATATTCTGACTGAAATGACTAAATTTTTTCAGTCATTACAAGAACGTTTTGGTCTATGACTGAAAAATGGCCAAAAAAAAACAGCTTCAAGGAACCACAACTCAGTAATTGAGGCGCAAATAATGAGAGAGGTCTGTAGAGATGTTCAGATAGAACCCACACTTCTGCCAATCAATGAAAACGGATTTAAAAGAAAAGTCAACATATCGGACAATGCAAAGTTGGACATTTCTGCAAGAAGACTGTGGAATAGCTGTGAGAAAACGTTCCTTGACATGAGAATCACACATCCTCCTCCACAGTCTCATTCTGATAAGATCCTTTCACAGATTTTACCAACAACATGAAAAAGAGAAAAAGAATAGGTACAACCAAAGAGTGATTGGCATTGAGAAGTCTTCATTCAATCGTCTTTGTCTTCACAAGTGGTGGGATGGACTAAGGTCAACAAAAGATTGGCTGAAAAATGTAGGGAGCCATATGCATTTGTCATGATCTACATTAGAACAAAGCTCAGAATTGCACTTTTGAGGAGCACCTTTGCTGCAATACAAGGCTTTCTAAGGCAAAAAGAGCAATTTTTGGGTCCAGAATCTGACGGACATTGACTTTTAGTCTAATTCCTTAGTAAGGGTCAGCGGTGTCGGTACCACCAGTGTAGGGATGTACCCAGTCATGTCATCACGGGGGGCTTAGCCCCCCAAACAAAGCTCTAAGCCTCCCCAAATTGACATGAGGAACATTATAAATCAATGGAATTTTTGTCAAATTTGAATGCCAAGCCCTCCTTGCACAAACATAAAGCCCCCCTATTGACGGCTTTCTGGCAACGGTTCTGAATTTACCTCCAGTATAGGAATGCACCGCCAGTATAGGGGTTGATTTAGAAAGCAACTACTTGTAACAACAGTGTAGGGACCATCAGCGACAGCGGAGGGATGGCTTTAGAAAGCAGCTGTTTGTACCTCCTCCAGCATAGGATGTTCATTTATAAAAAGACTGTTTGTACCACCAGCATAGGGGTTGATTTAGAAAGCAACTGTTTGTACCTCCAGCGTAGGGAGTTCAATATGAAGAGACTGTTTTATCACCAATGTAGGGTTTAATTAGAAAACAACTGTTTGTACCACCAGCGTAGAAATTGATTTAGAAAGCAACTATTTGTACCTCCAGTGTAGGGAGTTCATTTAGAAAACAACTGTTCATGCCACCAGCATTCGGATTGACTTCAAATAGGCAAACATTTTACAGGATAGGTTAAGAGTCAAAGAACGGTTTACAGGATAGGTTATGGTTCCAAACGTTTCACAGGGTAAGTTTGGCGTCAGGGAATATTGCAATGATAGGTTGGGATGCAGTGTAGAATCGTACACTTTAAAAAAGGGAATTGGCTAGGTAACCGCCTTGCATGACGTGGTTCAAATAAAATGCTGAACCACCGTTGTGGTGGCATAGCAGCAATGTTTACGTCTGCCATTTTAGAGTTCGGCTCTAACCTTGGCGTCTAAGGTTTTGGTAATAGTAGTGTTTGCATGTTTCAATTCATGGGACGTTTTTCTTTTACTTTTTTCAAAATTTGCCAACTTAAGGTTTATGGGTTAAGGTTAGCATTAGGCATGGGCATCATCAGAAGGGAGGGCAGGAGAGGCTTTGGCCCCCCTGGATTTTGAAAATTGCAGCAAAAAAGGGTTGTTTGCTTACTTTCAAGTGGGAAAAACCTAATTTCACCACTTTTGGTCCCTCCCCGCAAAAACTTGTAAGAAATCCCCCTTGGAAAAAAGGCTTCGGATGCCCATGGCGTTAGGGTTAGATTTTAAGTTTACGTTTACTACGTTTCTACCAAGTCTACTGCACCTCATTGTGTTTTACTGTCACATTATAGATGGCAGTCAAATAAGGTTTCAAATCAAGATCCACAGGCGGTTCTGTAGCAACTGCCTTAAAAAATGGCTGTTGATAAGTCCTGAATTCATAAATACTTATTTATTACAAGTTCAGTGCACAAAAAAGAGAACAGCAGGGTTTATTTACTGTGAACAACCTAAACAAAGCATTTTATGATGTCAAAAAAAACAAACATTCAACTTGACACAAGCAACAAACAACAGATATTTATTCCACTGGGCACTCTACATAGTTACAGCCGATAAAAAACTTTTACGCAGAGTAAACGTTTTTCTAAATCAGCCCCTACCCTGGTGGCATAAAAAGTCACTTTCTAAATCAACTCCCTACGCTAGTGGCACTGACTCTGCTGACCAGTCCTCTAATTCCTAGGTGCCTACAATTCCCTAAAGCTGAATTATGGTATCAATTCCATTAGCTAATCTTAAATGTGCAATAGGTGTTTGTGTCATAAGCTGAGTTTTTTCAGTACAGGTCAAAATGTTTTTGAAATGATTGAAAAAAATTAAGTCATTTTGGTCAGAATATCTTAAAATATAGGCTAATGAACACTGCTACGGTGAGTTTTGATACAACTGAGACAAATAACTAAAATACTTCAGTGATCAAAATGTTCTTCTGATTTTCACGTCGTTCTTCAGTGATCTGATTTTCACATCAAATGGAAATGCATGACCACAACATTTCGGAGTTTCATCTTAAAAAATGCAATTTCCCTGAAAAATCCTGAGATATATTAAAACTGATTCAAGTTCGTGTAATTGGTTGCTTTAGAGACCTATTTGATGTGTGTTTAATGCATGGGAAAATATGCGTCGCATGCAAACTATCATGGTACCTACTTGTGAAAATAAGAATGGGGACACAAAGTGGGTTGCCTGCAAAAGATGGATATCTGTAAGTAGCGATCTTGGTTGCAGATATAAAATGACATAACCAGAGTCATAAAAACAACATTTTACAGAGATTAATTACACCACAACAGTAGTACAAATATTGTTTGTTGCTATCCTACTCCTAGACCTAATTTCAGCCATCATCCGTCTCAAACTAAGATATTTTATTCTTGGTAACAAGCTCCAGTGGGACCGAAATTAAGGTTTGAACAGTTATGAAAATATAAAAAAGGTAGTGTCTATTTTACCGGCGATATTCTGATGGCAACAGATCAGCTGGAGCTGCTGTGCCACCACACCAGTCAAAGATTCAGTCTCGTGGCATGACGCCATATCAAGAAAAAGGCCACTTAGGAAAATGCCGTCCTGCTCGTGGTGTAATGGTTATGTGTTATGGCTGGTATGCCAACGGTTTACAGTTCGACTCCCTTAACAACTTTCCTTTTTTTTGTTTGCTTTTTTTCAGGCTCCTTTTTTTTAAAACTGTTACGTTTAAAGGTTAGTGTTGTTAGGTTAGGGCTAGAGTCAGGGTTAAGGTTAGGTTGTAGGTTTATCTTTTAGTTACATTTACTTCATTCTACCAAGCCCTTTGCTGTTGCCATCTTCATCTTGGCGGCAAAATAAGCACTGCCTACAAAAAATGAAAACATTTCAAGTCTGTTAACATCACTTGATCAGAGTAAAATTATATTAAATTAAAATAAAAAACAATTTTTGGCATTGCAGCTTTACCTTCATTTATTATTGTGCAACAAGGTACTTTTCCACTCTGGTTTACATCATCACACATCTGTTAACAATATAACCGCCCTAACGAACATCCATTCTTTACATTGTGCTTTGTAGCACTGTAGGCCTATCCACAAAGTGCAGATAACAACTATCAGTGGCGTACGCAGAAAATTTTCATGAAGGGGTTTCATTCAGTGGCATAGGTGGCCATTTGTATTTGGTGTGCGCTGTTTGTGGCATCGCAATTTGAATTTGACGTCATATTCATGTTTTCAAGCGAAGTTTGTTGACATAATCTTCTACACGCACTCTCCTTATTTTTTAAAAAAATCAAGCCCTATAGGCTACACTCGCCTTATAATAAAGTGTTTGTAAAATATCAAGCTCAAGGAAAGGTTAACCCCCCTTGCGTACACCCTTGACAACTATCAACCTCCTTCTCTTCTTTTAACTACCATCTCCAAATTGTTCGAACATCACAATACATTTTTCTAAGCAAGAAAAAAAACACAGTAAAATTATACAGACCATGATCATGATGGAGTACCGTCATTATGCGTGTGTTCCACCAGGCACATATAATAGCACCCCAAATGGGGTTGGACAGACAGAGTAAAGACAGATTACAAAAAGGTTTAACAGTAAACAGCAACACAGTAGTGTTAGGTATATGATAAATTAACAAAGTGAGGTTAGTCAGGATGGCTGAAGAGGGGAGCAAAACAATGCTGCACAGGAGCTTTACAGAAGCCATAAAAAAACATACTGAAGACAGAATAAAGTAATAAAGCTCACAGAAAACACAGATACTCAGAAGGCGTCTCGTATTTTGTAACCACCATTGGAAAACCAGTTTGTTTTCAAACCACAACAAGAACATCAACTTGCAACAGTTGATTCAACACAGCACTGATGATACATGCCAAATATTTACTCAAACAGACTGTCATATTAATATTACATGTGTTGTGAACAACACAAGGAATCCAAGGATACTCCAGTTTTTGCTGTTTACTTGGATGGGTTTGAGGCATTTGACAGAACTAACCACAACCAGCTTTTTGCAGTTTTCTTGGACATGTCTGCTGTGTTTGCTAAACTAATTAGGCACAATGTATTGTATGTACGCATGACATGAGGATGAGTATAGTAAGACTGCTGTTGACATAAGCAACAAACTACATGCAAGTAGAAGTGGGGCACTAACTAAGTGCTATCTTTTTACTGCCATTTTTGCTGCAAACAACAGGGTAAGGCAAGGGGAGTTCTGAGTCCATAGCCTATGTTCGCTGTTTACCTTGATTAACTCTCAATCCAGTTGGTGGGCTCAGAAAAAGAGTGATTTGCAAACATGAGGCGATTACATCACAAATGCAATCTATTACGCCTCTAGTCTAATATCAAATAGTATCAGGATGCTATTGTTTCGCAATAATAATGCCGGTGAAGGTGATAGTGTCTCCAGGCTTACTTTCGGTCCGAAGACCTGTTTTCGGTCGCGGTCCCTCTGGTCGAATTTAGGGTTGCCTGTAAAAGGCAGAGCTCCGTAAATAGCGGAGCTTGGTTGCGGAGGTTTGATGACGTCCCGGAGTCGTCAAAAAAACGATATTTTTCATTGAGCAATGACATGTAAACGTTAGCAAAAATAATTTTACTGCAAAGGGTGATGTTACACTACTGTAAAAAAATTGTATTTTGAAGTTTTAATATTTTGGTTATCTGAGTTTCACAATGGTTCGGGGACAAAAAAATAGGTTTCAACAGTGGTGAATGTATTAAATTTTTGAACATCACAAACTTCCATGTATTCCATGTTTGGGGGAAACGCATATTAAGTTGCAGTGATACAACATTTTTCCTTCACTATTTTTCCTTTTTTTGATTTTGCAACGCAACTTTCTTCCACTCCGGTTACGTCATGAAACCTCCGCAACCAAGCTCCGCTATTTACGGAGCTCCGCCATTAACAGGCAACCGAATTTAGTCAAGTTGCTGTAACCAAAAGGGTAAGCGGTGCTGGGAGAAAAGAATGATGGAGATTTTGTGTTGCCAAAAAAATTGAAAATTCCCAAATTTTCGAGACCCGGTAGTGGCAAAATTGATGAGGAAATTAAAACATACGTACAAATGGTTTGTACTAAATTAAGGAACATAAAACCTTTGGTGTTGAAAGTGTACTGAACGAAAAACAATTTATCGAATAAACAAAGAAAAAGTTTTAGCAAACTCACTAAACTAACAGAAGAAAGGAAAATTGTGATCTGCCGAGCGGATAAAGACGGGAAAATTGTCATCGTTAATTACGACGACTACGACGCTATAAAGACCAGGGAACTGCAACAGTTCGAAAAATTAGACGTGTCTGTATATGGAAGCGACACCTACCTTGAAAAAGTGAGAAAAGATTGCAACGAACTCGTTGTTAAACTCCATGCTATAGGGGAATTGAAGGATGAACTGCTACTACCGATAACTGGAATGAAATGTAAGAACAACACATACCGCAAGGTCAATGGTGCATCAGCAAAATATTTTCGCTGCGACACACCAGTGTACTCTTACCCGCTTTTCAAGACACACAAGCTAACTCCGGAAAATTTGTTGAACGTTGATATTAAGGAAATACCGGTGCGCCTGCTGCAATCTGCTGGGAACATCAGCACCTCACGCATTACTGCATTTCTTGAATTCATACTGAAACCTATCAGTGTAGAATTTTGCAAAAACTGCCCGAACGCATTTTGTCAAGACAGCCGTCAGTACATAGGAGACCTGCTTATGTGGAAAGACCGCCTTACAAAAAAACAAGAAACTGCAAAGCCAAAACCAGTGTTTTCCATTGTAGCGGCAGATGTGAAAGCACTTTGCCCCAGCTTGTATAGAGACACTGTGACAAAAGCTCTTGAATGTGCATGGAGAAGCATTCCGGCTACAGCGCTGAGGCCCGTGAAATCATTGTTGAACTGAACAAAATTTGCCTGAACAATGTGGTCACTCAGTATGGAGACCAATTGTACATACAAAAAGCGGAATCATAACCGGTGATAACAACTCAGTCTCATTGGCCAACATTACTGTGCATTACATCCTGCAGCCGATTGCGGATGTGCTAAATGAGGCAGAACTTTTCCATAGATTTATCGATGACATAATTTGGATTTCTGCATCAGAAATATCAAATGAACGCA
>JGI24158J21664_10004019_pt1 | contig 18748 bp, 13 predicted proteins | sample Ectturendosymbi3_FD_21664 | JGI IMG/M metagenome (IMG submission 21664)
ACATTCAATTCACACAAAGGTGAAAGAATATGATGATGGGCTGCATCCTGCATATTGTTGAAACCTAGATCAGTCCGTAAAGGAGCATCCATGTCAGGAAAAATAACCTTCTTTCCATCCCAATCACCTTCTTGAATGCAACGTTCACATGCATTATAACCTTCATGACCTTTTACCCCTTTAAGAAATGAACATGCAGGTGAATCACAAATAAAAGCAGCCAATTTTATGTGGTAAAGCTGTCCAGAAACTTTAATGCCATTCACAAAATTTTTTTTCATATCATCAATGAAATCCTTGAGATATTCAGCTAAGGGAGACAACTTTTGCTCACCAGACAAAAGAGCTATTTGAAAAAGTCCTGATTTATGAATTTCAGTAAACATTCCTAAAATCGGCCACAGCTGTAGCTTGGAACTTTTAAATAAAGGTAAGCCATCCACATTGACATGAAGTGTCAAAGAGTCTGAATTTCAAAGTCTGACATAAGTGTAGGCAATGTGCTGGTTTAAAGCTTTCTCAAATCCCAAATAAATGTAAGTGCCTCCAGCCAATTCTAGTATATTATGATTTGTACAGGTTTTAAGTAATGTTAATGCATCTTTTGGTGCCTTCATCTTAAACAGCCTAAGAATGACAAGTAGTGCTGATAAAGCAGATAAAGAAATATTTAATTTTGTTGCCCAACAAGCAATTTCATACTCAATTGACCTATCCTGCTCGTCATCAACAAAATCGCTTTCAAAGCTTGTATTACCATCTGGGATATCAAAGGTTTCTCCCATCTAATATTCATCCAAACCATTTTCTGGATTGCTAAAGTTAGATGTGTTAAGCATCGGTTGATCATACAACACATCGTGTTCACTTGAACATGGTTTGGCTGTTGTTGTTTGTCATTTATCAAGACTGGTTTTAGAGCTTTTGTAAGGTTTACAAACCTGAATGTTTTCTGGTGTGGGGCATTCCATTGATTCAGATTGTATTATGTTCATATCAGGTACTTTTTACGTAGGTCACTTTGATGTACTGGTGTACTTTCAACAGATGTTGAGAACTCTTCTTCCATAAAATCCACTTCGTCATGCACATTATTCAACTTTTGTAGAGCTTTTTGCACACGTCATCTTGATACGATATATCGGCCGATATACAATCAGTGTGCCGATGCATCGGTCGAGCTCTATTTAGGGTTAGGTTTAGGGTATATCTTTTACATTTACTTTGTTTCTACCAAGCCTACTGCACTCTTGTCGTGCGTCACTGTTACATCACAGGTGGTGTATGAATAAGTTTTCAAATTTCAAGATCCACAGACGTATTTATAGATAGCCACTGCCTAATTTGAAATGGATTCAAAGCTGTTGAGTAATGGTTTGGATGTGATGCTGCTAGGCTTTAAATTCAAATAAGTTTGGTAAATATATTGTTGTATTTTTTATATTTAGATTGGCCTACCTTTTGTTGTAAGAAGTGGTTTTATATTTTTGTTATGTTATGTAAAAAGATCAGTTCATGGAAAAGCAATTGCAAAACATTATTCATGTGCCTTGGAAGATATTACTTAGCAATGGAGGTTCCCAAAAATGGTTGATTAAGTTTGCGTGTGACTCAGAATCATACAAGTTGGCTGTTACTGATACAGTCATTGTTTTTCTGGAATGCTTAGACAAAAATACAATACAAAACAGGTTCAAAAAACTAAATAAGAGACTGGAATCCCCTGTGGAAAGGATCATAGAACATTTGCAGCAAAGTATAGAGAAACATGATATAAATCATTTTAAAAGCTCTTGTCTTGATGGAAAAAGCTGCTGTTTGACTTTGTTCAATGACTTTTATCAAGGAATACCATTTCACTGGGAGTTTAAATGTGCTGTACAAGTGATAAAGTCATCATCAGTTACTAAGCAGTTGTTATGTGATCCACTTGTAATTGCTTCTGCAAGACTGATGTTAGAAAATAAAAAATTGATTGATTTGCTTAAACTGAAAGATAGAGAAATCACAGATTACAAAGAAAATGGTTCGAAGGTGAGTAGGCAATACTTGGAAACTCCTGCTTTTGATTCTGAAAAGTTTTATCAGGATTTAAAGCATTCTGTGGATTATGCAAAAGCTGTTACCCAGGATCCTTTGCTCGTACTCTCATCCCCTACATTCAATGAAGTGATGACTACATCAGTGATGGATAGTCATTCAGAAGATGTTCAACAATGTCTTTCATGTAGTACTGTGACCACAAAAGGAAATTCTTCAAATGCACAGTCCCCAAGCAAATTAAGGCTGAAACGAAAAGTGAAGCCTGAACATCGAGGAGCACATTTCATTGCTGAAGACAATGAAGAAGATAGTGCAAGCAACAATCACACTAAAAAAGAGTTATATGAACCAAAACCAAAATTAAAAAAACAAAAGAAAGATATCTTCAAAAAGAGCTTGTTTTGATGCATGATTTTTTGTATGGCGCAACTGACCAGTGTCTCTGAAATTCTTATTGGCCCAGGCAAACTTTCATCAGTTTTTTGTAGAGATGTCGTAGGATGTCATAACTAATTATGTAACTTGTTTGCTTGGCAAACTTGTAGCCACATGTTTAGATGTTGACATTTTTTAACAATTTTAGTATCAGGCATTTTTCCTAAAAATAGGCTGGATACCAGGCCGATTTTGAAAGTTTACTGTATTTATGCCAGTTTATTGAAATACCTTGGACATCATTTCTCAAATCTGCTATTTTTGTTAATTATTTTCTTACATAAAATTGTAAGAGAAAAAGATTAAAGCCACTGATCTAACAATGTATGGCATCCAGTAGGTGCCACATCTGTATTAAACATACCTTGATTTCTGTCCTGAAATTATGTTATAACCTCTTGGTTGGCAGAGTGATAAATAGAAATTCACCAACAACAGGATGTGCGTGAAGAATAGCATCCATATGTAAGTGGCACAAACAAGCAATAATAGAGTGATTGTGGCACATATCTATTGTTCACTGCTGCCACAGTGTAAAGCTTTGTACACTTGCATCTTGGGCTTTTTGATTGCAATAAAGTAATGCTGTTACCAGGATGTGAAGGCCATGGCAGATGCAACTTTCAGAAAATGAATGTGTGATGGGTATGGTTTGGTATATGAAAGAAAGGATATTTTCACAACCTCTTGGTCAACACAGCATTGAATGGGAAATTCACCATGAACAGGATGTGTGTGTGTAGAATAGCACCCCTATGTAATTGTTGTGAACCAATAATACTAGTGGTCACAGCACATGGTCTCTATTGTTGCTTACTGCCACAGTGTGAAGCTTTGTGCACGAGCTCTTCAGGCTTTCCAATTGCATCAATACCAATTATGTATTGTAAAGATACATAAGCCATTAGAAAAGGTGTTAACAAAGATAGCTTAACACCTTCACTACCAGGTGGTTGAGTCATTTGTCAACCCTTTCCTACTGGCATATTTTGGCAGTTGCCATTTAAGTTAAAAAGTTGGCCTTGCAGTTTTCATGAAAGTTTAAAAGTTGGTCTTGCAGTTGTTGCAAAAGACAATAATTTCAATGATGCTGTGTGTCATGCACAAACCAGCACAAAATTAAAAATAAAAACATTAGTGCAATGCTTATTGCTTGCAAGGTTTTAAATCTACTGATGATTTCAAGCCTGCTCAGGTACGTTAGAAAAACTTTCACTGTTTGTAACTTTGGCTAAAGTGGTCAAAAAAGTGAATAGTGATGGGACGATAGTGGATTTTCAAGTGAATATTGAATACAAATCGATACCACAGTAAAAATCCCATTTTGAAATGAATTTTGAAAACAAATAATGTGCACGTGTTTAGGCTGGAAGTATGTGTGTGTAAGCATGAAGAAGTAGATATCAACATAGCCTATAAGCATAGTGGGTTGAAGTAGCCATGTTAGTTTTTTAAGCAGAAATAGACATACTGTTGTTCAAAACAACTGAAGAAGCAGAAGTCAAGAATTTTTAAACTACTTAACACCTTCCGTTCTGGTAGACTAAGGCTAAAATCAACAGTTTGCACATGCTTTTGCGTGGGAATATCTCTGCCGACGATTGCATTAGAGAGCTGTTCAAACCCTCAAAAGATTCGGCAAGTCTTTGCGTCTGCAATGAAAAAAATGTTTTTGGTTTTGAGTTTTGGATTTTTTGTGAGTGATGTCATAAATGGAGTTGTCTCAGGCCTTTTTGGCCCACTTCATATGACCCTAGGGCCAAACTGCTAGATGGTAGTATTTCGCTCAAGTTTTGTTGGAAACTAGGCTAAAATCTGAGTATTTTGATACTTTGGATGACTTGCTAAGGTTTTGGGTTAAAAAGTTATATGACCAAAAAATAACAAAATTGGGTAATTAATTATTTAGTTTATTTTACGCCATAACTTTTGAACCAGAAATGCTAGGAAGTCAATCAAGATCTCAAAAGACTCAGATTCTTACCTGGTTTCCACTGAAAACTTGTGTGAAATACTTCCGTCTAGCAGTTGGGCCCAGGTCAGGTACTAGCAGCCAAAAATGGCCAAAAACTTACTTCACTTATGACGTCACTCACAAAAAAACTGAAACCCAAAACCAAAAAAATTGTTTTCATTGCACACTTGAAGATTTGCCAAGTCTTTTAAGGGTTTGAACAGCTCTTTAGCACAAATAGTTGAGGAACTATGTGGTTGGTAAGTCAACCAAAATATCCCTAGTTTTTTCCCGATTTCCAAGTACAATATATTAGTAGACTGGCAGCGAACGTGTTAAGTAGTTTTGAAAGGTAGTCATCAGTTTAATCTAAAGTTAGTTGTATAGCATGGTAAGATTGTGAAAATACAACTTGTTGGCATCAAGGGTGCCTGTTTGGCTGTGATGACAAGCCCCCTTGTGCCATAAGTACTCAGCATTAATGCCAATGAAATATTTAACTTTGCCACTGCAAGTCTCTAATGCAGTTGGTTTGGAACAAGAAACATCATTTCTCTTTTAAATTGCATAGTATTATTACGAAACAACAATGTCGCTGCCTAGTCAAAGTGGTGCTTGCAGAATGACATGAAACAATCTACGTTTTTGAACGATCTAAATTAGTATTGTGTCGAATGCACATCTTAGGAAATCTCCTACTCTGCAAGTCCAATATGGCCATGTTGCTGATGTATCATATTGGCAGAATGTTTCCGAGATATATCAGGAACATTAGTTCACAAACTCCCCTATGCTATTGTTCTACATGGAGTGTTCGGAAACTCAAGTTGCTACTTTGTCTAATTGATTAGTGCAACTTCTCTTTCNTGTTTNTTATGGCATGCAACTTTCTGACTTCATCAAGTAATGTGTCATATCAATGCCTCTTGGATTGTTCTAGGAGGCCTTGGTAATATACACACAGCTGTGCAGTCATCCCAATAAACTGTTCTATGACATAACCAGGGCTACCAATATGGATCTGGAAACAAAAATAAGGACGGCTGATGAAAATTTGATTTTTTTACCTGAAAAGAAAACAATTGTTTCTGTTTGCACGACTGATGTCAGATCATATGTTTGCTTATTTATCTCCAGGAAACATTTGCTTCAGAATGTCTTATTCTCGACTTCTTATAATCGTCATAGAAAAAGTTTTTGTTTTTCACATCCTTATTTATTTAACCAGTTAAATGCTAAACTTTTGCTACAAAACCAGCTTTTCTAAGAATCCCATAACCAGAGTAGACAGCTTACAGTGCTAACAATGCCCGATAGTGCATTACGTCTCTGCAAGATCATATTACTTTTATGACTTCACAAAACCTTGATTGCAAAATTTTTATGATAAGATAGTAATGGTCTGTATGTCTATCAGATATTGCTTATTCAAAATTGTTATGGTACAGAAAATAAGAAAAAATAAGGATGCAAGTCACAAATAAGGACATTTCTTAGAAATAAGGATGGTATGGTAGCCTTGGACATAACATTCGATCAGAAGTTTCAGTACGGTGAGCAGATGACTGCCTGCAAACAAATCAGGGTGCTTTCTGTGGTTGTTGAATGTTTTAGTGGCCTAGGTTTGCGCAGAATTCAATGTTGTACGGTTCATCATGGTAGTGAAGTAATGGTTTTATCAGTGTTTGTAATGAGTCATGCTTTATATGTATATGTTGTCTTCATAATTACTCCTTGCTCTCATGTTTGTGTCATTTGTGTATTTTTTGCTTATATGCAGTGCAGGGATGGCCAAACCTTTTCTATGTATGAGCCGCATATCTTCAAAGCCAAGTTATAAAGAGCTGCAACATAGAAATCTAAAGACATGAATTTATTTGCAATCTACGCTTTTGTGACATAATTCTTTTTGGAACGACTTGCAAAAGTAATACTGTACGGTGAAATAGCTACCACAGTACCATTGTACAATATTTCTGCACTTTGCAATAGAAATAAAAAATAAAACACAAATAAACAGTTTTTCAGAAAGCTCAAAGAGTTGCATGCAAAGGTTTGAAGAGCTGCATGTGGCTCACAAGCTGCAGTTTGGCCACCCCTGCTTATATGTAATTACATAATACTTGTGTAATTATTCCATTTGTTTATGTGGCCTACATACTAAAGGAAAAAATGCACTGTAATGTCTTTCAACTGTGTTTTGATCAGGGGTGTGGAGCCGTTGTGAAAATGACACTGCTCCGGCTCCAGAGAGCTCTGCCTTTCATGAACATGGCTCCAGCTCTGGAGTTCTTGGTTTTCATGAGTGTGACTCCAGCTCCGGAGCTCTCTTTTTTCATAACATGGCTCTGGGGTTCAGCTCCGGCATCTGTTCATTTCTACATGTTAATATTTTCAAATTTCAATTGCCTTGGCGTGCCTCAAATAGAATGGAAAATGAAATATACCTAGTACATAAAACTAAAAGAATATACCAAATTTAGTTGAGTATGTTAATATGGTGGAACTACAATCAGCGCTCCTCCCATAAGAAAATCAGTGAAAAACAACAATCACAGGTTCAGACAATTTAAAGAACAGTTACCAGCAGAAGCGTAAATCAAGATAACGGTAATAAAAGGGCCTATTAAACTTGGCCAAAAAGGTGAAAACATGCCCTGATTATGACATCACCTAGAGAAAACCCCAAACCAAAACAAAAAAATGTTTAAAAGATCTGAACTAGAAGACTTCCCGAATCTGTAGACGGTTCGATCAGTTCTCTAGCTTAATTGGCTGGCGAGTTCTGGTGTTGCAAAGCTCTGCAAAAATAGTGGCACCTGAGGGACTTAAAGGAAAACTTCCCAGGACTGGTGGATATTGCTGCGGGCAATTTACCTGGTACCGAATGTATTAATGATTTTTTGTTTCTGTTGTAGAACCCATGCTTCATTAACTTAAGTGACCTTCATTGCTTTCATGAAAACACTGGTATGATGTATGCTATTTATACCTTGGGACTTCTTAGTGATATACCTTTGTTTGAAGAATTGTTCTGTTTTGAATTCCAAAATTTTTGGTAGAGTTAGATGTGTTGTTTTCTGGCAACACTAATGCAGTACATACAGTATTTTTGATATATTAAACACTAGACACTATATATATCTTTTTTGAGGAAATTGAGTATGTATGAACATGTTTAACATAAGTGGTATTGTTTCTATTTTGTATACTTTCTGATTTTCATTGCATTTTATACGCAGTGTGCAACTCTTGACCCACTTAGTGAGCAATGAATGTTTTAACAAAACATTGTCACTGTTTGAAACATGCATTGTCAGACATTATGCTATAATGTCTTATGTAAGATGAGGACAAAGAGTTATTGAGTGTTCTCACCTACAAATTTCAAACACCTCCAATATTGAGAAGTTTTACCTGATTCAGCAAGGTAAGGTGGAAATTGAAGAAGTTGCAGGTTATGTGCAAATGTAGGTTTTATTCTTTTTGCAAAACAAGTGTTAGTAATTTCATTAATTGTTGTTTCAACTATAGAAATTGCATTGTGAGCTTCCTATGAATTTTTTGAACAAAAGTCTTCTCTTCTGTTGTCACTGGGTTTTGTAATGCAAAACAGCACTGTGCCATAATAATGAAGATAAATTGTGAATTTTTTTCAGTGCACAGATTGTGAGCAGTGGAGGCTAACAGGCTTAAAGTTCTTGGGGTCAAATCTAATCCATTTGTTTCTCTGTGCTCAATGGTAACAAAGTGTTTTGTGTAATGCCTCAGTGCACTTGAAAATTTAATCACTTTTGTTGATTTTCTTTTGACCTAAATTTTGACCATGAATTTGCCAGTGAAGACAATGTTATTATGCCAAATTACATTTTGTAGCAGTGATGTTCCAGCATCAATGTTGAATTTGCATCTTTGCTTTATAAGCCAGCACTGCACTGTTGAAAAGCAATGAAGACATTTTACTTGTCAGTTTGATTAAGGGCAGTTTTTAAAACCTGCAAAGAACCAACTGTTAATACTGTGGGATTAAGTTCTTTGTAATTCCTATTTGTATTGCACTGTTAAATTTTTTAGGGCAGTTCAAGCGTAATGATTTGTTTTTAATAATAAACAGCCCTTTAATTATTTCAAGCACCTAATCCACTGATGCCTTCAACAGCGAAGTTAACATTTATATTTAGTTGAAATTTGGTGAACTGCAGTTTGGTTATGTTTTGTGTAGGTTTGGTTGGGTATTTCGTCTATACTTGTTGGTATGTAAGTGTGGATTAAAACAAGACAACAGGTTTGGATTAAAACATCTAAGGAGGGCATGGGTACAGCTTCTATATTTTTTGCTGATGTAGAATAGATTTAGGTCATATTTGATGGGGTAGGAATGATTCACACAAAAATGGAACCTATGTAGATTTTTAATGATTGGTAAATAAAGCAAGTTTGCACATCCATTCACATTATGTGTTACGAACTAAGTTTGTTTAATGCAAAGCATTCATGAGTTTGATTGTGGATTACTTTTGCTGCTGGGTTTGGCTTTTATGTTTGCTTGAAAGTGATCATTGTGTATTGATGAATCAAGATGTTAACGTTTTATTGCAGTAAAACTGCCTGTACAAATATGAATTTTATGAGTTTGTGTTTGGAGTGAAAAGGTTTGGCAGGCCGGATGAAATGGCTTGGTGGGCCAGATTTGGCCCGTGGGCTGTAGTTTGCCCCACCACTGCTCTGGTAGTTCTATTGTTACAATCGGAAAGCCCGAGCGGCAAGTGCGAAAAACTTCACACTGTGGCAGCAAGCAACAATAGAGATGACATGCCATGATCACTCTATTATTGCTTGTTCACGCCACATATATATGAGTGTTATTCTTCGCGCACATCTCGTTCGTGGTGAATCGCACATTCAATGCAATGCCAGCCAAGAGGTTGCAACATTANCGTAGGACTACTTTTTCTTATTCTGTTGATTTTCCTTCTAAAAACTNTTGATTTGTTTTTATAGAACAAAAGTCTACTTCACATGGATCCAGCTCCCATCATGAAGGAAGCTACTTAAGCGGAGTCACTGTTTGCAAGATGAGCAAGCACAGAACTGTACAAGCAAGAGCGCTACCTCTCCCTGAAACACCCGTTTACAAAACTTACGCTGAAAAAAAAGTTCCTGCAAATGTAAGATCTAAAATAAGCAAAGCACAGATTCGAAAGCCAGCTTCGCTTGCTCAGGCAAATGCTCAGCTAATAGCTGCTTTGAAAAAAATTCCAAAAATAAATGGCGATGTATCGGATTCGGAGAGTTCAGCTGTTGGTACTGATAGCATAGCTACTGATACCAACAGCGTTTTCTCAGATGAAACCTCGTCAATCATCAATAATGATTTTGATCACAATTTAACATTATCATTCAAAAGTTTTAGTGAAGATGAAGCTGTTGAACTGCACCAGATTTTGCAAACAGGACATATCTCAGAAGAAGTGCCATTGTCTCATCACTCCTCTGTTTCTCAGGATGACCATAGTGATTTTTTTGATGATCTACCTCCAGGTCTTTCGAAAAGCATGGGTTTGTCATATAACGATGATGATGATGATCTTAGTGAGGGCAGTTTCTCTCAGTCAAGTGCAGCTTCAGAAGAGACAGCTGCTAGAATTGTTCAAAAAGAGCTACAAGCTCTATGTCACAAAGGGCATGCGAACAGACAAGCCCTGCGAAATGATTTTTATTTAAGAGAGAAAAGTGCTAAAAGGATAAAGGGGATTTCTGGTGCTCAAAGTGGAAACGTTTCAGCAGACGAAGTATCTGATGTTACAACGTTTTCATGTGGATCCACATCCCTTGATCGAGATGGTCTGCTGCTCCTGGAACAGTGTGAACGAAATGATGGTTTGCAGGTGGGACATCATAACTTATAATGTTATAATACAAAAACTTATAATTTATAAGTGACAGTCTTTCTGAAAGTTGTGTACACTCATGTCAACCTTGTGTATGACTCTTGTGAGCTTCCTCTTTTCATGTTTTGTAGTCGGTCTCGAGTTTCAGGCCTAGCGTGTTAATTTCTTTTGTTGTGGTGATAATCTGATGGATGAAAGTGGTTGCTGGGGCATGACATTTTTAATCAAAATTTTGGTGCGGCACCACTCAAGGCTTAAGTGTCACTGCGTATTGTCAGAAACGATCATTTTGTCTGTAACCATCGTTGAACTTCTGGACACATCAAACGCTACATCAGTCACAACGTACTTATTCCCTGCAAGAAGCAAAATTCGATTAACACATTAAAAAGCCCGTGTATTACTCCTTGCGTTGATTGTTGCGTTTTCATTTAGGAAAGCAGATACGGAGTCCTCAAAAAGGAACACGCCAAATTAAAAGTAGAGCTGGAGCAGTTAAAGCAATCTTTGAAGGTGAGCACCATCTGTTGCAAGAGGTTCCTGTGCTATGCAAAATCAGAAACAGTTTGGTGAAGTGCTGGCATTTTCAACCCAGGAAAACAATGCATGAGTTGCTTGAATCGTTTGTGCGACATTGAAGTCATTGTCTGCTTCCAGTATTTGGATGTAACATTATGATGCTATAATAGAATTAAATTACACGATATGACGTGAAATAGTAACAAATTCGGTGTCTACATGATATGAGGCAAAGTTGAAACGGACAGGAAAAAACTCTTATCAAGAGGAAAAGTCGTGCATTCCAAAAAGCTTGGCATAAAAAGGACTAGGGGACAGTTTCCACCACCTACTGCATCACGCTACATTTTTCTTATGTCTGGCTGAATCTCAATTAAATTATGCGCCTACTGCGCTTCTGTTTTTTTCATTTTTGTGCTTGTTTTTTTTTGTATAGAAATGTCTTGTGCAATATGATTAGTCTAAGTTTTGGAATTTACAGCTGTCGAAAGCGGACACTGCTATTCTCGTGTCTGCCAAGCAACAGCTCCAACTGGACTGGCAAGAGACATGTGAGACCAACAGGTGCCTCAGGGAACAGCTGGAAAAATGCGCAACTCGTGCTGCTGAAAGCGAAAGAGATCTTATCACGTTGAAGAGAACGGTGGAGAGAGAGCAGGTTCGTTAATCGCCAGCGAAAGAACGTTTCTGCTATACTCTTGCGTCTGAGTCAAGCGATCAATACTTTTTTGTAATAAAGTCGTGGTACTCCAACAACAACCAATCAGGGTTGTGGAACTGGAAAAAAACAAATAAAATAAAATGAAATTAATAAACAAACGCGCCCCAGTTTTGACTCTCTTGTTTCGAAACGGACCCCTGATTTTCATATTGGTGTTCCAGCCCCGGCTTCATTATATTACAGATTTTAAAGGATTAGCGCATTCATGAAAATTCAAAGTACAACTTTGTCCTTTTCTTAGCTGTGGCTGAAGGGTACAATTTGCTACCCTCAGAAAAAGTAAAAAATCATCTGTGCAACAGATTAAGTGGTCAATATAAAGGAAATGACGCGCAGCTGCAACTATGCGTTTTTCAAAATAACTGGCTCTAGCTTCGCATAAGTCTGGGTAGAGTTCAGGTTCCTAAGAAAATGCCTTATGTACGCATCCACTTCCACAGACCTGAAAAAGAAAGCTTTTTTGTCAATACATGATACTTTTCACGCCTGATCGAAAAATTAACTATTTTTGTGTCTGTCGATGAAGTAAAGATTCTTCACTTATAACATATGGCCTGAACCTTTAAAGTCTTCAAACTGAAGTAAGAAAAAATTGCTAACCGCATAAAGGGAAACCTTAAGTTAGGATTGAGTCATGAGGAGATCGAAAACAACGTCTGAGAATTGCTAAAACTGACCAAGAGTGGAAGGAACTTAAAGTACAACTGTGATGAAGTGATTAACATTACATGTAGGATTTTTCGTTTCGAACACCATTAATGGTGCTTTGATGCTTTCGGCTGCACTTTTACGACATTGGAAAAGCTGTTTGTAAACCACGCTAATGCAATAAGACAGGGTGGGCAAACATTTTCTACGGAGGGCCACACTGAAAACTTTATTTCTACCGGGGGCCGCATGTATTACATCTATTATCGCTTTTAAAACTTCAAGAAAAAACTTTCACATCAGCTAGCATGAAATGAAGGTAACAATAATCACTTTCAATTGAGTAAAAATGCGGTTTCGAATGAAACGTGTTGAACAAAATCTCGAGAATTCTATCTTATTCGATGAATTACTCTAATATAGACTCGAAATATGTACTATCTACAGTGAGTACGTTTGGCTGCCCTGTGGGCCGCACAAAATGCCCTCGGTGGCCGCATGGCGGTCCGCGGACCGTAGTTTGGCCACCCTTGCAACAAGACAATTTCTCTTGTAATACTGATTTCTCTCTCGCTTACATCAGCAACTACGTTTGATCGAAAGTTCGAGAAAATGCAAGCGGTCTCGAACTTTATTCGTATCAGGTCTGTGAAAAGCATTAGTCATTAGTGCGAAAATCACTGATCCAAAGTGTTTTTGTGTTTTATTCAATCTTTCCTACTCTATTTGAACTTCCGTGAGCAGCAGATAGTTTGAAAGGTTGTTCGGCGCAGGATAAGCACAATCGTGAAATGGAAAGCGTGAAGGAAATTCTCCAGAATTGGAAGGAAAGATATCTCCGATCTGACGAGTCTTTCGAAAAGTCGCGTCTCGAAAACGCGGAACTGAAAGACAAGCTTGACGCTCTGGCGAAAGACTGCGCCTCGAAAGACGCTCAAAATGAAAACTTGCAAAAAGAGGTTTGTTACTATGTCGTGTGATAAGCTTTTTGGTGCGTATTTTTGTCCGAACGGATATTGCGATACGTATTGACATTCGAATCAGTTACTACCAGTCGTAGCCGACGGGTGCCTCGCGGTCTTTGTCAGCGTTGTATCTTCACATTTCTTCAACCAGTTATGTGTTTTGTGCAATATTCGCTCTGGCAAAGAATTGACGTAACTGTTGTAGGTGATTGTGAAGAAACCTAGCAATGTTGTGGTATTTCTCAAATAATTTTTATGTAAGTTGGTTTTTAGCTTTCTCTGCAACAATGGCGTTTATTTGCTGTACGTACAAGTGCCGTGTTCTCCGGAATGTTTCAAGTAAAAGTTCGCCACGCGGTATTATCCAAGTCACCGACTGACAACATTTTTGCACTTGTTTAGGCTTATGCAAGGTACTGCGATGTTTGTGTGGAATATGCTCTTGCGTCTGATCTGTTTCAACTGCATGAGCAAAGTTTTTGCTGCGTAGCTTCGCTTCCCCACAGTGACAAACTTGTTTCCGATCGTATAAGCGGAAGTTTCACATGTTTTCGTTGAAATTTTGGACTGCAAATTTAGTTTTTGTCTCATGGGTGGACAACCTGAAATACTTAAAGAATCATTTGGATTCGTTTGACACAGAAAGAAGGCATCAGCAGTAGTGGTGGTCCATGTTTTAAATCCGGTGTTATCCCCGATATGGAGGTGGACGGACTAACCTAATGACTTGCAATTAATTTCAGTCCTTCACTCCATTTTTATCGATTTGAAGCGTCCTCTTCACTCATAGCAATTTCCTTGATTTCCTGTTCTACCTGCCTTCTCTATTTTTTTCATGGCCTTCCTCATCCTCGTCGGCCATTTATCAACAAAACATTTTTAAATCTAAACTGAGGATAACAATGCATACGTCGCTTTTTACTTTGTGCTTTGTACGAAAGGCATAGCGGTTTGCATTTATCCATCGGCTTAACTGCGAAGGTGACAACGATTGTTTTTAATAATTACATTTCAAAAGAAAAAAACAAGGAGATAGAGTAACTTCAAGTTGAAATTCATTATTTGTATTAAAAAATCATGGGGAGCTGCAGCAGGTGAATAAAAAAAGCCACGTGACTCTTCGGAGCAGCGGGGATGCCGACCTACGAGCACTGGTCTACAGGATGCAGCTTCGCTTGTCGTCGACCTCCTCAAGATGGTGTCCGGGTTTTTTTTGTCGTGAGACTTACAGCGCACACCTTTCCTGAAGTATGTTTCAGGAACCTTCCCATTATGACTGGCAAGCTCGCCGCGAAAAGTTCTCGTTGTTAGTTTCGTGCGCGACTGAACCCAAATACTTACTCTCCCGTAAGAATGTTTGTGTTTCATCGTCAGGTAAAACGATGTGTTCTTCGTTTTTTTTTTTAGGCCAAAGAATTGATATCCAGGAACACAAAGTTGTCCGCGCTTATTGAACAAAGCGGCGAAGACCAGGCTGGCAGCCAAGAATACATCAAAACCATTCGAAGCGAACGCGATGAATACGCGAAGCGTCTTCACGAAAAGATTCAAGAAGCGCTCACTCACCAAATAGCGATACAGGGCTGGGAAGAAAGGTGCTAATAAGCGCGTTTTAAATTTGTTTTTCAGAAGAACCGATGCTGGTTCAGAATCGCTCGTTTTTTATGTAGCAACGCTGTGAATGGTACGAGTACCCATTGTTTCCGCTGTATTTTTACTAACTGTACAGTTTCAAGAAGCACTTTGTCCCAACAGCTGAACATACGTCTTCCACTGAAAGCTTTCATATCGTCGAAAGCTTTCGGTGATTTGTGTCGTCGATCGTAACCTCGTCATTGGCGCGTAAACTTCTTGCATTGTTTGAAACGCCACTAAATTTTAGGATGTTTGTCATGGTAGTGATGGAACATCTTCAAAAAAGTATTGATGTATCTTTTCTTGCTTGAAAAAGCGGTTCAATGATTTTTTGGAAGAAGAGTTAACTGCGCTATTGTCTCTTTACTTCACTCGCACAAAATTCGTTGCCATCTTGATGCTTCTCGAAATTTCGTAGTGAGCATGAAACAGGAGTTTGCAATAGTGCTGAACATAACAAATGTCGTATTTTGGCCGAAGCTTTGGCTATGGATTTAAATCGCGTACCACCTGGTTTGGGCCCTTGTTTCCATTTGGTGTGTAAGTTGTGGGAAAAAGACAGCTGTCCTTCCGTGACAGACATGGACGAATGTCCGAAACGAATGCCAAGCTTGCGTCCGAGAAGGAGGAGTTGGTTAAGATTGTCGAGGACAATGAGGCGCAAATAAAGTCGCTGCAAGTTCAGCTGTCCCTAAAATCCAACGAAAAAGCGGCGTTCGACCACGCCGTTTCCCGTCTCCATGACGACCTCTTCAAAGTCGAGACAGGATTTCATAAAATCAGGAAGGAAATGGTTCAGAAGGTTTGCAGTATTGGTTGTATTAATTTGGCATATTACAGCAATGCCTTTGATATCCGATAGCAAAATTACTGTACATGCTATNAAGTTCACGAAGTCTTACGGTCTTCTAAGCCCATTTTTCCGAGTTTTGGTCAGTGGAAGATCTTGTACTTCCTTAATTGCATTCACTTCATNTGTTTTAAGATGTTCAACTTGGCGGTCAGCTGAAGACAAATGCTCGTTTTGTTTTCAACGGTATTCAGGCGATATTAATGTTTTTCCGCTAAGTGTTTTTGAAGTTTTGCGTCCAATAATCTTGGCACAAAATTATTCACAGATTATTTCCCTGAAAATAGCATGAGTATGCATATTGTCCGTGGTAGTTTTTCAATCCGAAAAACCTTACTGGGTTGTGTCCTCAGCTTATTTTTTGTACTCCTGGCAAAAGTTGAACACCATTTTTTTTTGTGATTTTTCAGTCTGGCGTGGCCGAGAAGGAGCTGACAATGAATGTCCAGCTCAAGCGGCGCGTCGCGATCTTGGAAAAGGAACTCGAGCGGCTCGGGTCCGAAGCAGAACTTCACGCACAGCGAATCGGAGATAAAAACAACCAGGTGAGCCGAGCGCCTCGTACGAGATTTTCGAAAAGGAAAACTTAGCGAAATTGCTGCCTTGCCGTGACTCTGGTTGGAATTGCTGGTTCTTGTGTTGACCGCACCCTTCGCATTTATTGGCACGACGTTGCCGCAGAAGTCAGGAATAACATCGCCACGCTCTCTTCATGATCGGCGAATCGAAGGCTGTTTCACCTGCTTTTTTCGCCATGCCGAGATCTTTGTTCGAGCGTGAACGTCGCGCTGGCGTAACGCGGCGTGTTGCTTGGACGCCGGCGATCGCGAGCGTTGCGGAAAGACGTTGACTTGCGATGATACAACGAATACGCAACGCCGCGATGCGAAAGCGCTTTTCGTCAGCGCTGTGCAGAAGAGCGTGTCGTTACTGCCCAGGCTTGAACGACACGTGTGCAGCACGCAATGACACTTGTGCAGCGCACAACGATTGACCGCTGACGTTTTCACGGGAAAATTCGAGGGGGTGGGGGGTACAGCGCGGGAAAGTTTGAAATCACACCGTTTCGTCACGCATGCGTGTTGCGAATACGTGCCTCGCTTTTGAGAATCGTCAGTTTAGAAGAGCTATTTTCCCATGTAACTGACAAGGCGCTGGCTGTAACTCCGGTTGTCTTGCTTCATAGAGACGGGAACGGATGCGATCGTTAGGGAAGCTTTCCTGGTCTGACATTTCTTGTAGCGATAAAACCTCGTTTGCTTCTGTCGCAGATCGCGCAGTTGCTCAGTCAACTGCACAGTGAAAGTCGCGAGAAATCTGTGCTTGCCGCGAATGTCAATCAACTGAAGACACACATTGCCGCCAACGAGAAGTCGTGGGTTGAAGCCATCGAAAAGGAGAAGCGTTTGGTCAGGTGATCCTGGCGGTTGCGTTTCGTATTCTTGGCGAAGCGATTTAAAAAAATAAACTCCCGAGTGCAGGAAAAGTGATTAGCTGATGTGTACCGAACCGACGGTATAGGTCTCCTCCTCAGTTAGAAACAACAGCGGTGGTTCGTAGTTTGGCTGCAGATTCACTGATGTAACCGACTGGATGGCGCGAGCAATTCATACTTCAAACTTGTGTTCAACTTACGCTCGTGCAAATTGTTGTCAATTGGAACGTTGGGTGTGCACAGAGTGTGGCTTTGCAAACCTGTCGTCTGTTCACTGTCGCTGTGAAACACCAGCGTGAATGGCTCACCACGCCGCGGTCTGTATCGTTTAATGCAAAGCGCCCTTATTCTTTTTCATCAAGCCATCTCAAAGAAAAGACGGCGTCACTCAGGGCCAGCGACACCTTGTGCGCCCAGCTGTCCCTGCTGCTTGAAGAAGAGAAGGCGAAGACGACCACTCACGAGGTACCGATGAGTTGCCGTCGCTGCAGTGGCGTTGCTTAAAGTTTTCAGTTTCATTTCCAGATGCTGGTAATTTACGGATCGATTTCATCGCAGCGGCCCACCCCTCATCGCAGTAGCAGTCGGTGTCATGTGAAAAAGCATTTGAACTTCTGTTTGAATCAGCCATGTTCTCCGGGAGAAACGCCCTGTGCGCGATGCTTGCCGTGACTGTCATTAAAACTCCAGCTCAGGCACAAGGTCAAAGCTTATTTGAGGTTGTAAGGAAGGGTTTCTTTTTGACTGTCTGCTCGCATCGTCAGGAAGGGGGAGGGGCAAACAGTTGCTTCAACTGTGCTTAATGTAACAGGTTTGCTTGGATCTAGTTAATTGGACTTCAAGATTAATAAACCTCCTTGTCAAAAGAAACTGCGGCACCGCTAGATCTCAATTTCTATTGAAGACCTGTGAAGTTTGATACAAGACAGGAACCAATACTTTTAAGGTTTTCGTTGATCCTCCGCAACTTTCTGGCCGAATTGAACAATCCTCGTTTTGGCGTTTGACGCCGTAGAGAGCAACGTCACGACATGCTACGGAAAACTTTTCGTTGCAGGAAGAAATCGAGGCTAAGTTATCATCGAAGCAAGACCAAGTCGTCCAGCTTCAAAACGAAATGAGTCAGTTGAAGTATGAAGTGGACAAGAAGGACGAGCTTATTCGATCGCACGACATCGCTCTCGAAAGGCTCAAGCTGGAGATTAAGAAACGCGACCACCGAAAGGAAATGTCGTTACAGGTATGTCGACCTGCGCTTGTGCTGCACTTGCTTTGCGCACCGCTCAAAACTGAACATCGTTGAAGTTCACACGAAATTCTCCTGTTTCCAATTGGAGTTGCAAGGTTTCGTTCTTCCTCAGTTCGGCGTATGGTGCTTTCCCAAGCTTGAGAATTTGTGCGACGATTTTCAGCTCTGTCCCGAATCGCCCGTTCCTTCGGTAAGACTTTTCAAATGAAAAAACTTCTTCAAGCCTTACCGACATGATTTCCGTGCGCGTGAGTGTTTGGGCGCAGGTGGTTTGCACGCACCCTCTGGGCCACTGTGATGGACGCAGTTGGTGTGCAGCAGGCACATTAGGGGCCAAAAAGCTGGAGCCAAACGTATTGGTATTGGTCGTTGAAACTCTGGGTAATTTTTGTAAGTTTTTGAT
>JGI24158J21664_10004021_pt1 | contig 18745 bp, 12 predicted proteins | sample Ectturendosymbi3_FD_21664 | JGI IMG/M metagenome (IMG submission 21664)
TTCGAGCTTTGCGTGGCGTTGGCCCCCTTTATCTTCAAGAGTTGATCTGTCCTTACCGCCCCACACGCTCATTGCGTTCTGAAAGCAAAAACCTTCTCTATATTCCAGCCTGCCGCACAGCCACTTACAGCAACAGATTGTTTACCGTAGAAACCGCTACCCTCTGGAACGACCTGCCGCAGGAAGTGTGAGATGCTGCGAACCTCTCCTTGTTCAAAAGACTGCTCAAAACTCACTTTTTTAATTCTGCCTTTCCTCAAAATTGTTGTTCAGTATGTTCTTAGTGTATTTTAGCGTATTTTTTAATTCGCTTTGCATGTCACTTCCGCAACGTCATTGTTCAGAGCCTTAGAGCGACATGTCGGATTTCGGCGCTTTATAAATGCATGAATTATTATTATATTATTATTAAACATCAGAATTCGGTTGTATCGATCTAATGCAGTTGACAATCAAATTTACGTTTCATCAGGTTGCGACCGGTCTCATACCCCAACACTGAAATTTTTCTCCTGTGTTTTTCTGTTGTGTGTCCAAGAAGTTTCCAAAACGTTTCCGACAAATGGGTTCCAGAAATACGACAGCATTGTCCTGACATTCCTATCTTGCTTGTTGGAACTATGGTCGATCTCCGTTCAAATACGTCAAAAGTCAGTTCGATGCTGAAAACAAATTCCGTCCCTGTGACGTGAGTAAAATTAAATTTGCATAGAAATTGTACAGTTGCTTCCAGAAAATAATTATTTTTATTCATTGTACAGTTTTACACATTTACTGTAAAACGTCAGCAAAAAGCTGCCATAGATTCTCTGGCCCTATCACTGGTTTATAAAGCGTGGAAATACTTCCATAATTGTCAGCTATCTCCATCCAGTATAACTTGTACCCAGATTTGAAGTTGGGCTGTTTCGTGTGCTTGAAATACGAGAACGTTCGATGAAAATTAAATATAGAGTAGGGTTTTGTCGTTTTCTGGCCTTTTGTGGTCTTCCGTTTTTTTTTTGTTTTTTTGTATATGTTATTTTCGTTGGACTAGTTTTGCTTGCACTAATTTTTACTTGCGTCTTAAATGGTTTCGTTGCACCTTGATTGGTTTTAATTGCGTCATAGTGGAAGTGCGCTTTAACGTAAATTTTCTACTTGTCACGGAGCACGAGAGTGCATAATGTCAGGCAAGCACAGTACTCTCAAAAAGCTTCTCACTGCACGATGGCTTCATTTGCAATTATTTTCGTGAATACAGACTTCAGGTTTTTGTGCTTAACGTGGTTAATTTTCAGTCGCCTTGTTTATCGTGTAAATCCATAATCTATAAACTCTTTGAGATTAGGTGTGTCTTTTTTCCAAATTATGCAGAACGTTTACAACTGTTTCGTGACGATATATATAAATCTAGATGTTTTTCTCCATCTTTCATAATTATAGATGTGTAATGGAACGTTATTTGTGTACTCAGATACTTTGATAAAATTTTGACGCAATTCCATCTATTCGTAGCGTTGCCTGATAGATGAAAATAGAATCTGGCGTTGCCATGCTTCCTCTTGCGGTTCCATATTTTTACACCTTGAGACGTGTTTTTCGCAAGCACCTGGTAATAAACCTTTTCTTATTTCAAAATTTCATTTCTGCAGAAAACATATTACGTATGGTATCCTCGTAGATATGTTGTTCCCTCCTTTTTGCCGTTCAGCCAAAAAAGAATCCGTTCAAACAAAACTATCTTCTTGCTACGTCTGTGATGATTTTCTCAACTGATTGACAGGTGACTCAACAGAGCCTCGGGCTTCCTCCAAGCAGTCAAAAATGTTTTAATGACAAACAAATATATGTTTATCTAGAAGATTTCCACAAAATATATGATTGCATCAATTTGGAGAGGCATTGCGCAATGAGATCATGATGGTTCGCACCTAATAACATCTTTATATCTTGATGAAATTTTGCAATGTCCAGTTATTTTACCTTTTTAACATTCAAAATAGTTTTATAAATTTCCCGAGATCCACTTTCCTCAATTTCAGCATGTGGAAAAATAAGAATGTCATGACAGACAAGACACAATCTCTTGCATAGCCCAAGACAGACTAAGCGCTGATCTGAGGTAACTGCTAGCCTTGCCAAATGATAATTGTAAGGCATTCCTTAATCATACTGCTGGTTTATCTATGTCCCAGTACTTGGCTTTCCAGAAAGCATGGATGTCGTTTAAGGATATATCATGTGTGGATTAAGTCATGATCCACGTAACGTTCTGGACAGACAGTATTAACTTCCTGAAGTCAAAAATGTACTACACTATCTCTGGAAGAGGACGATGGGCTGCGTGACCCAAGCAAGACATTCGGAAAAATTTTGATTCTCTTTTGATTGCACTTACAGTATCTATCTTAACGAGATTTAGCCGGTGGCACAACCACTCACCTCATGTTGTACGGTGTGTACAGAGCCTTGGCGGATTATTTATATTCGGCTAGTTTCTTTCAAACAGCTACGACGTTTGATAGTCACAGGTAGTTTTCGTTGGTGATTTTCTGCAATATATTTGATTTGCTTGCCTTTGCAGAATAAACAAATTAAAAAAATTTTAGAACAGTTGATGTGATTTTGCGAAATTTAAAATACCAATTGAAAACCATAGAAGACACGAAAATTTTAATTTGTCTCCACCTTGTTTGAAAACTACTGTATGTACGACTGCTTGTTATAAACTTACAAAGAATAATAGTGGATATTTTGTAAAACAGAACGAATTTTTTATATGAATTTTTTAAATAAGAGGCAGTACCGTTGAAAACGGATGCTGTAGATAAAATGCCATTACACATTTTTTCAGAAATTTCACCTGAAGAAAAGGTAATTTCGTTGATTACGTATTTAGAGCAAATCAAATTCTGAACTCTTAACACCGTTTACAATTTTCATGCTCACATGATATCGATGCAATTTTCATTTTAGCAAAATGCATCAAAAACGTCCAAAATTTGTACTTGCAAAAACAGTATAAAACGAATTATGAAATCATTCTATAAAGCAATTATATAGCTATGTATACAGTATGTGAAGAATACATTTGTTGATGAAATGCAAGATTAAATAATTTATTTTCTGTAAACATTTTTCAGGAAAGAACAAGGAGAGGAACTAGCAAAAACTCTGAATCTGGAAAAATATGTCGAATGCTCTTCAGTAACCGGTGAAGGAGTTAACGATGTATTCGAGCAAGCCTTACTGCTCAGAAAAACAGTAGAAGGTCCGGAACACACATCCGGAGCACAAGGTCGTTCAGCTGCAGGACAAAAATGCACTTTGCAATAGAGAACACGTTACGTCTGCACCAGGACAGTACAGTACGTGTCTTACATTAGGATCGAAGTAACGAAATAATTCAAAGCGATGATGAAGTTTGTTAACAAAAAATATTTTTTACCCTGGTTGAACTGTGCACAAACGTTCTAGGAAGTTCGTACTTTCAGCACTGAAAATCTTCCAAATGTAGAAAAGCGTTGAAATAGATGTTATTTCGTAGGGAAATTGTCCATTGACCACATGAAAGTGCTTGCATTCGCTGTAGGGGTCATTTTACGTTCTCGCCTATTTTTTATATAATCTTGAAGCCTAGCTTTTGTGTGGAACTGTTCAAGAAAATAGTGTATAACGTTGTTTGGATATGTCTAGAATTTATTTTGGATACATGCTTAAAGCACAGACATTGACTGCATTGTCTAAAGATCCTTTGCAATTGTTGTTACAAAAAGATGTCAGGAATAACGGTTTCAGTTCAAATATGTTTTATGATGTGAACAGCATTACTGCAATAGATTTTGCTCTGCTGTAATCGCACTGTCGAATGCTCACTTATCACTAGTTGCCGGGGATTTTCCACCGACCTGTCACCCCAAAGACATTCGCACAGACAATCGTGCTTATCTTGTGTTCCAACCTCCTTTGAACTACACCATTTGATATCCGAGCCTACACGTCGAAGTAATGTCTTAAAATATCAGCAGTCCAATGTCAAAATATGTGAAACGGTATTGAACATCTGATTGAATTTTGCCGTATTAGTGGCGTTAAATATATTTTAAGGCAATATGCTTTTAGGACAGGTGTGAATCTATAATGCGATTATGATATCGTTTTTCCCGATAGCCAGCAGAGATACCCAAAATGGGAGTAATGTCATAGCAATTGACTTTCATTTATTTGTTTTGAATTGTCTGTTCACCACTAAATATGCTTACCATGTACATATAACTTCACAAGCTTTGTCTAGAAACGTGATCGTCAATTAGCTATTTGTTAATCTCCTGTGGGCCTTCAGCTGTCACGTCCAAGTTTAATTGAACCATTCTACTTCTAACTAGGTCGGTAATACGTTTCAGGCATTGCTTTTTATTGATCTACGCATGGCCAAAACAGTGTCAAATACCAACGTGCAGAATGCTTTGGGGCAGTGCTTCTCAACCTTTTTGATGTCGCCGCTCACTTTTCGTCGAGACTTTGATTTTGGGCCCACTTCACGAAAAATTTGTTTCAGAACTCATGACTAGGCGTAATTATGGCGATGAAACAATCCTCACACTAACTATATCGTCGGGTACGCGTGACCCTAAATCACAACCTTGCCTCCACACTGCAAAATCTAAAAGAGCGAGTGCGGCCGCAGGCGCACCTATCAGCAAGTCGCACGAAACAATGAAGCTACTGAAGCGTGGAAACCGCCCCCACGCGTCCGCACGTATGTAACACGTGGTCACCGCACTTGCCTTGGGTTTGTGGAACGCACAATAGCAATCCAGGGTAAAACATGGGAGCATTCCTTGGATGGAATGCGACAATAATACATTTTTGCCTTTCGTAATTCATAACTTTTTCTGAAAAATTCAGTTTGTATCAACCAGTAACTTTTTCTAAAAATATATGTTATCTCAGAACATTTCGCGGCCCACCGGTTGAGAAGCGCTGTTTTAGGGGATATCTTTTAAATATCTTTTGTAGATATAAGAAATTGTTTAGGACACCAACGGTGTTCTAAGTTATGCGCAACTTGTGAAAAATGGGGCCCATTTTTCGGGAACAGCTTCAAACGTTTTTCAAACTAATGATATTATAAAGCGTTTTTAACTAATGATATTAAACAAATGATACTATAAAGCGTAACTTTTGTGTGATACCCAAGGATTGTCGCAGATAACCTGTTTAACTCTCCCACAAACGCCTATTCTGGAACCGGAGTGCGAAGTCACAGGCACAACTTTGTAAACAAGTGGGGCATGGAATACCAGAACAAGGTTGTAGAGGTTGTCGCTTGAGATGTTCAGGTCTTTGTTGACGGCGCTCAGCCAAAGCTCTAATCTAGGAATGTCGTGACGGAATCCCATCTGGTGTCATCACCAGGAATTCAAAAGTCATGTGATCATAGGTCCTATGTTTTGACGTGCTTTTGTGGTATTGCGACCAGCCCCTTAAATTTCCATGCATTCCTTTCTGTTGAAACGACTTCCATTGAATTGAATCGTATTTTATTGTATTGTGTAACGTCTTCACTCGCATACGCAAGGCGTTAGACTTTAAACATGCATCGCAGTAACAAGGAATACATAAATACATGAAGGAAGACGAGGATACATACATGGCGGTAGTAGAGAGTATGTGCTTTGTGGCGCTAATACATTTACTTTGATGAAACGCAAGCTTTTGAGACACACACATGAATGACGTCGTCATGATTGTTAAAATGTACTACTGCGATGACTTCAAGTACATCGATTTACAAAATGCATGAGTGAGTGGGAGGCTGCGAAGGACCAAGGGTCATCTAGCCTGCAGACCTCCCAAGGGCGAAGCTGCTTATAGTGTAAAGGGAACAGTGCATAATAGCTAGTAGACGTCTTTTGCTCTGGGTATAAAATGCATTATTGGTAATGTGGGTATACGGTAAATTGAAGTAAAATGTATTGCAGGCAAGGCCAAGCCACCAGAAGAAAATGGTTTAAAGTTGTCAAATTAAACATTCACTCTTTTCACACATTCAAAAATATTCGTGTATGCTAGAGAGGAAATGCGTCAAAAGCTATAGACCGCTGCAGCACCGCAATGGTGTCACGAGATTTAAGCAGGTTGAGAACCAGTCACGCAATCATTCTTTCATGCATTTGTCGTAGAAACGCATCAAGCACACAAACATTAGATTCAAAGGAACATGCTTTTACTTTCTTTAAATCACATATCCCTCCCACTCAACTGCGCTGTGCATGCTTCGCCTAAAATTGCCTTCCAAAGGTCTTTTTGGAGGGTGCAGCAACAAAGCCTCATGAGAGAAGTTACTTTTTGTTTTATTTGGATGTTTTCATAGAAAAATGTTGCGGTGATTAAATCCAAAGCACGAGTTTCAAAATGCACGTGACTTTGAACTTGACTTTGAAATCAAAATCCACGTGACTTTGAAATCCACGTGATTTTGAACTTTCCTTGTTTGTGCTTTTATGTTTGTGTAAATTCAAACCACCTAAAGTACCTGAAATATCTGTAGAAAAAATGAGCACTCATAATACTCTAAAAATGCCATTTCTGCTACGTGATAAGAAGCATGAATGTAGCCTTGCTTATTAACAGTCTTTACAGCATAATAGAAATAACAAAAAATTACTTTGTAACTTAAGAAGAAAATTTCCTATAAATTAAAAGATGTAGTGTGGTCCCTGCTATAACAGCTGCATGTTGTCCCATTTTCTGATGGAAATGTTCAATAAGGTACAACATCGAAAGAAATGAGAAATTTGTCTAATCTTTTCAACTCAGAAACATAAAAAAGAAATCTTTGAATAAAAATATGAATGTTCTAAATCTCAAGCATGTAATTATAAATTTCATTGTTACAACACGTGCATTTTTGTGTATGGCACATCTGATTATGCACTAGACATACATAGCTATTTTTAACAAATTGCGTGCTTGAAGATGCACTCTGCTCTTTAGGCTCACCAGTACCACGTACTACAGCATATCTATTCAGCAAACGTTTATACTTTTCATCAGCCTTTATACTTTCTTCCTTTTGCTTTCTTTTTGTTGCTCCACTTGCATAATTTATGTTCAACTGCGGCATTTTCATAAAATTATCAATACACCAAATACAATATCTGAAAACCATCATCTGGTAAAAAACTATCATTTTGTTTAAATATTTTCTGTTGTTTGATAGGGTCTTTTCAGAACTTTTTGGAAGAAAATTTAACCCACAATTTTTTAGGCATAGAAGTTGGTTTCAAACTCTTCTCTATTTGCTCATTGGAGATGGTGGGGTGGACCCTTTGGAAGTATAGTACTTACACATTACAGTTGTTTTTAGGGGCCCCTTTGAAAGCAAGGTACTTACACAATGAAGTTTCTGTTTGGGTCCCCTTTCAAAACATAGCACTTGTACATTGCAGTTGCTCTTGGTGGCCGTTTTGAAAGCAAGGTACTTACACATTACAATTGCTATTTTGGGCCCTTTGAAAGCATGGTATTTGCACACTACAGTTGCTCTTGGTGGCCCCTTTGAAAGCAACATACTGCACTAACACATTATAATTTCTGTTGGGAGCCTCTTTGAAAGCAAGGAATTTTACATTACAATTGCTGTTGGAGGCTCCTGTGACAGCAAGGTGCTTACACATTACAGTTGCTTCATGAAACCGTTTTGAAAGCAGAGTAGTTACACACTACAGTTTCTTTAAGGGCCTGTTCAATAAAGTTTAAAAGCAGAGTACTTTTCCATTTCAGTGGGTGTTGGGAGCCCCGTTGAAAGTAGAATACCTTCAAATTGCATTTGCTGTTTCGGCCCTGTTGAAAGCAAAGTGCCTGCACATTACAGTTTCTGCAGGGGGGAGGGGCTTTGAAAGCAGAGTACTTGTTTATGATCCGCTTTGTAGTACATTACTTGAGTGGATAAGACGTTTTTCACCGCAAGTAAGGGAAATTTATATGCGTATCATCTCAAGGGGTGCCCCCAAATGGTTGGGCCAGACGCAAGTGCCTCGCTCGCCTCCCCTAAACACATTACTGGTTTGAACGAACCTCGTGTTTTTGTCTATAATCAATTGCCAAAGGAAACAAAAATAGCTGCAAGCTTGCATTAAATACTGTAAAACAATTTCCTGTTGTTAAGACTGACGTTTCTCGCACCCTGAAATGATGTCTCTCACCCCTGGTTGGGAACCACTAATATAAGCAGTGACACACAGAGATGCAGATCATGTTGGTTTCCTGTCAGAATGAAGTCACCATCAAGTTCATCAGCCTCTCATGCTGATAACGGTCTAAGAATGGTTGTTACACAAGTGCAGCAACCGGTTGCGCTGCGATTTATGTTGGGAAAATACTTCACAAAAGAGCACATGACTCAACAAAATTATGACTTAACAATGAACATGTTGTGGGTTTGTGGAAAGGGTCTCGTTCGTAAACGATCAACAGCGCCACAAACTGCTGATCAAGTATAGCGTTAACTTCCGCAACGCATTCGTAGAGGCGAATGCGGATAGCGTAAGGTGATTTTGCGCATTTACAACATGAAATGTTAACTAGTGCAGCTGTATGGATAGGATGATGTGTGAGAAATTGCAAAACAATGTGCTTCAATAATGTGGTATACACAGATTGTACTAGTGAGAAACTGTTCCTGCAGCATTTGGCTGAATTATCACAACTAGAAACTGACATGATTCAAAATTCGTTTATATGTTTGTGGCTGATAAGATGTATTTGAATAGACTGCATAACGAAAATTGTGTGCGGTGGGAACGATGACGCTTTTGCTAAATTAAGTTTGATGAACAGGAAAGTTTCATGTTATTAGTTCTCATGTTTAAACATAAATCTATGAATACATGTTTTCAACAATGTGTCTCCACAAGATTGACACAGTAGCCTACAATCAATCAGTAAGTTATTTTTCTAGGGAATCGATTTCACCATTTCGCACTTCCTTACATCCTTCAGTCCTTACGTATGGTCTGGAACAAAATTAGGATTTTTGTTTATAATTTGAACTGCATCACATCTCGATGGACACTTTTTCCTCATTTCATATCAAGGCAAATTATGACAAAATCTTTCGATAAAAACCTTACCTCAGCGAACTAATTGGCGCAAAACTGCTCTGCAGTGAAGCGTATGCTCATTTTTTTGTAAAGATGATAGAAGCTTCTTTGTTTTGCAAGAACAGAATTCTAATTGCATCCTGCTAACTTGTCCATAACAGCTTTGCAGGAAAACGTATGCTCGATGTATTTGTTTTTAGAGATGATAGAAGATCGTACATGCGTCCTGCTAGCTTCTCTGCGAAAGGAAGCCATCTTCAGCGAGATAAATCAGCGTATGGCATTGAGTTTTCTTTAATACCAACGCGTGATGAAAATGACTCAACCAGCAATTTTAAAGAAATTTGGCATTAAACCTAAAGTATCTTATTGTTCTATAGCCTGTAAATCAAACACATTTGATTAAAAGGACTTAGCAGTTTTGGCGGCAGTGAAGCGTGTGACAATTGTGTTAATATGTGCATTTGAGGATTTTCAGCGTTGATAGTTTGTTGATTTTAAAAATGCTGTAAATGTTGGTATGCGTGCATGGGTTACGGAACCTTTTCGAAAATGAGGGGCACAAGTCCACGTCAAAGAAACTATAGAAAAGTTTTGTGGTTTGAATTGGCAACAGTGACGTCACAATAATCAAAATATGATGTCATTAACTTACACCACACGAAGGTCCAAATTACACTATTTTAGAAAAAATTGCACCAGTATGAAAACGTATCGGTGAACCACATGAAATTCAAATAGGCTTTTACAGGGGCGCTTCCAGGACAACAACGTCACTCGGGCTCATCACACGATTTATACTGATTTGATAAAACCGTTCGACGCTTGCATCACTGAAATTCCATTTGCTTTCATTCTGGATGGCGCTATCGTTGCTCTGTGACGTCAGGTAGGTAACAATAAAAGAGGAGTTCTCAATATAACTTCACTGTTGAATAACTTACATCACAGAGCAATGACATCGCCAGTTAATCCTCTGCGTACTAGGCTCATTCATATTAACCCGAGTTATTGGACAATTCATGGTTCGCTTGAAGTTATTCTCAAAATGGGAACTGTCCATTGGATTGGACTTGAAATCCAATGTTCTATGCATATTCAATGCTTCAAAAAACATCCAGTCTGATATGAATTATATTTTTTGAAATACGTAATGGCATAGGACAACTCGGGCTCTAACAGATGTGCCGGAGTAAAACGCAAGCGAATGAAGTTGAGAGAACGCCTACTACGGACGTGATTGTTGCATTCAGGTCGTCTGCAACATGAACGCAAAAGGCCTGACATGGAACGAAAATATATGAACAGTGACAACGCCCAATGAAAAGATCCCGAGTTAATAAATTGGTGAATTGGACCGTGGGCGGTGGCACAAATACACACAGCAAGCAAGTTCGCTTTCTCCAGTATGAACGGTAATCGAAGAATCGGGCTAAGCCCGAGGAGCCTGTGTGCCGGAGTCGCCACTGGGCTGTTAAAAACAACAAAATCAAAGCTTGAAAAACAGGCAAAAATGACACAGTACTGATACTTTCAAAATCACAACTTTTTCACATCTAGAACACAGACCTAACGTGACTGAATACTCATTCTACAACTGCATTAGACACCGGAATGCAAAGACAAGACAAAGCATATGTAGCAAGATGTCTGCAAGGACACCAATTGTGGCACCATTGCAAAAATAAAATATATACTAGATATTTAGTGTTGTCAATGCAAAAACAAAAACACAAATGAACTTGATCTATCAAATATTTAATTTTGTGTAATGGATTAAGCAAAATTTCACTATTGACAATGGTGTTAAAACGCTTAAAATTACACCATTTTTGCAAAAATGTTGTTGTGTCACAACATCTGGCAACGCTTTTCGACAACTCCAATGCGGTACGCATGCCCGCGCAGGGTGATCAGATTGGGCACGGTGTATTTTGGCAAACATATCCGAAATCCTGCCAAATTACAAGTAATATATTGGAAATAATTTTGCAAAATTCTGAAAATGCTTTTTCAATAAAACGTTTACTTTCAAAGTGGACCTGAACTGAATACCAATTGTGTTACTAAAATTTATTTAAGCAAAATTCGAAATTGAAAAGTGGGTGCCTAGGCCCATGCAGCCTCCCAGTTCCGCCACCTATGTATGCGTGTCATTGCACCAAACAATGGTGGTGCAAAACAATTGATAACGTGGCTTTAGGAGAGGATTGGGGAACAGGGATGGGGAACCTGCGACCCGTGTGAACATTTAATATGGCCCGCACCAAAATCTTCATTACCCAAGTTAGAATACAATATCACATCCAAACGAAATCACATGACAAGCAGACAGGTAAACAGTAAGTCAAAAGACGTCTCTCTCGCTCCTGGCATAGTTTTCCATTCTTGTTTTCCCTAGGAAGGATAAATGCAGAATTTTCGGATAAGATTAATAAATTTTTGCAGCAATATCCCACAATTCATGCGGCCCGTGATATCAAATTGGTTCCTCATCTCTGCTTTAGGATATATCAACGGCTCTCCGCTGAAAAACATCAATGGCTACGACATCCCATGACGGGTTTCATGATTATAGTCAGTGGCATTAATTTTTGTAATGTTATTTAGAGCTGCGTATTTTATTGAAATATTAGGTAAGCCCGTTCCTTTTGTCACAAAAATTGTTTTAAATCCTCGGAGTGCGAAACTTTAGTAATAGTTCCAGCAAACTAGTACGACTTTGTAGGTTCCAATATCGTGGTCTCTACACAAAAGTGTTATGATGTCGAATTTAAATTTAATACAAATATTTATTACAATGGAATAAACAAGAACATGTTTTTTACTTTTTATACTGGGTTTCGAACATAGCATACAACTATTTATGTGCTAACATACGGCGATTATAAAACGTAGAAATTGAAATGCATCATTTGTTTAACCGTTTAACTGTCAATGAAAGTATATGAAACGAAACAAATATAGCGAAAACGCTTTGTTTGGTCCAGATTGTTGATGTTATACTGCGGTACAGAACACCATATGTCTATTGTTTCCAAATATGCTGCATACACCATATGTCGGTATAACGATGACGAAAGCTTGTTTCGCTTTCACCCAATCACTTCCACCCCTCACTGTGCAGCATATTTGGAAACAACGTCTGCGAAGCAGAATGGATTTTGAATCTGTAGTTGTTGCACTTTCAGTTGCTTGAGACAAGTTCGAAGGTTGTTAATTAAGCCTTGATTGTTTTAGAATAGGCTTTTCTTAAAATAAGTGCGGATTTTCGCGTAGAAGGGTGATCTAAGCACGCCAGCCATTTTTCCAATCGTGCGATTTTTTCCAATCGTTAAAATAGCTAGTTGTTTTTTTTGGTTTTCGGAAACATTACCTGAAAATCATACCAACGACTGTCCTTCGCGGTTTTGAGTGCAAATTCAGCTTATAAATACACGAAATGTAAGACATTGAAGCATTTATGAAAATATTTAGACGATTAGCTTCCACGTTACAAAGTTCTCTAGGTTAATATGGTATGTTTCATGTTGTTCAAAGTTTTGCTTTGAAGAAACTGTCGATTTCAGCAAAGCATTTGTCACTTGCATAAAATTATTTTCGGAATTGTTTGATTTCATTTGCTCCATACATTTTATTTTATTTTTTTAAAGCTTTCACAGCTGTCAGAATGTGGTGTACAGAGTTTATTCAAGGTAATTACCAACTTTTAAAACTACCTATTGAATCTAATGTATGTTGCATCTAATTACTATTTTTCTGACAGTTTTCAGCTTTAAGTTACAATACAATTACAATGCAAGCAATTGTAAGTCAAAATTTGCTTTTTGCATGAATGAACGTTTTAACGAATGCTGCATCACTTGAAAAGATTATCACGAATTTTTCAGGTCAATCAAGTCAGTGATTCACAATGCATAAGCTGATCACTATCGTTATCGTTTTAAGCATAACTCGTTTATCACGAGTTGAAGCACTTTATCCCCCTCGGCAAGTTTGGCCCTATCTCCCCAGTTTTGTGTGGTGAGTTTTTTTCTGGCACATGTAAAAATACATTTAAATAAACAGCTCAAGATTGGAATTTACAAAATATTGCAATCATTTTCGTTAACATTAACGTTATCTGGAACAGCAAAAAGTATGTAAAAAAATATAACAAGGAAATGTCCGATCGATGTCAACCAAATCTTCATTTTTGCTCTTCGCTAAATTCTTCAAGTATTTAACAACTATTGCATTCACAATCATGTGCGTCGAACCCACGCACAGTAAAATTTTTGAATGTGTCCAGCCTGCATTTTCGAAAAAATCAGCAATATTTTAAGTCTCTACTTAAATTTGAATAATTGTGAGTTTTCGTTTGCCCAAAAAGTGTTGTATCATTAACGGCAAGATGTGTCAGGCGCATTGCCACCGGAATAACATCTGTATTAACGATTTGCTCGTACGTTTGTGTAGGCGACAAGCAGACAGACAATCGTTAAGTAAGTAGATGAAAGTTTTGTTTTTGAATTTGAGCCCATGTTTTCATTTTGTACATGTGTTCCAAGAAGTCCCTAATCAACTGCCTTCAACCAGTTTTCCTTTTGTGTTAGCAGTGTGTTGATTTTGTGATTGCCTTTTTATGCCGTTGCGCAGGTTTTCACATCAAACTTGCCAAAGCAGAGAAGAAACCAGCGTTGTCTTCCCAACCTATTGAATGTGTGATTTGTGGGTGAAATATTGTTTTATGCCAGGGGTCGGCAGCCTTTCCTTAGTCGCGGACCAAAAACGAACTCTGCAAGATATAGCGGGCCGTACTATTCACCAGCACTTCCGTTCCATTTGCTGTTGATGATGTCGATTAAACTTGGAAATTTATGGAAATTTAATCATTTTTGCTCCTAATTTTCACAGTTCATAACGAAATCCCGAAACACGATATGCAGTACTGTTATGCTGTAGCACAGAGCGGTTTCTCATTGCAGTTGCTCATAAGTGTGCAATACAAGATGTTTTAAGGAGGGCAGATTCATGAAATATGCTGTAATACCACTAGGTGGGCCATGCAGTTATTACAATTTGTAAAGGGGCTGCGGGGCGGATGATTTTGCTTGGCGTGCGGGATCCGGCCCGAGGGCCGTAGTTGGCCGACCCCCTGGTTGATGGATTAGACCGGGTGACTTCGTTTAGAGGCAAAGCTACCATCGATCTAGAACCCAAAATAAGGACAGTTAAGGAAAATTTCATTTTATTACCTTAAAAGAAAACCTGCTTCTGTTTGTACGACTAACGTGAGATCAGTGGCGTAGCAAGGCTAAGTGTCGCCCGGGGCCGGCCATAAAAGTGCCGCCCTTTCCTCCCAACAATTTTGTTTACAAAAATTTTAAATGGAAGTTCATGTTCCGTGCTAATTTAAAGATACACGGATGAATAAAGCATCTTCAAAATCGCAATCAAACACCAACAAACTGAAATATGTCTTGTTTTTTATTGTCGACTGTGATTCTTGCTTTTCCTGCTTGTCGCCACCTTTCTCATCATTAAGTATTCTATTTCTTTCTTTCTTTGCGTAGGCATTAACGAATCCCACGTGTTTCGTCACACTTCTCTCCCTATTGGTTTTTAAATCTCCGGTAAGCTCGCCGCATGACATTTTAATAGTTTACTCATTCCAGGGGATCAAACGGAAAAATTATGGCGTCATAACTACCTTACAAATGTAAACATTTATGTATGTTAAAATTTCGTGTAGTACCCTCGTCTTAAACTAAAAATAGTATATATACTACGTATAGCAAGCTATATAATTAATCTGATAATATGATCGCAATGATGTAAAGAACGTTTCATTGTTCACTTCACGTTTCAGTAGTGGTTTAATCCTCTCAGAATATATAGAAAACTTCGAACGTTAACTCTGTGGTCACTTGCGCGGATCCCTCTGTAGGTGCAGGGACCCATTTTGAAAAATTATTTTAAACAGGTTTAAAAGCTATGGTTGAGAAGCGCTTGCTGACAGTCTTCATCGTGACCTACGCGCTTGGTCTAGCTGTTGTGTTGGACCACTTCCAATTACACGCACATAGTGTTATTCCTTGCCTTTGTTCGTTGCCAACAGAACCATCACCAGAAGGTCTTCAATTGGGAGACTGCATTTGTGCAGGAGGGACTGACATCCTAAAATTTGACAAAAAATCCACTTATTTATAATGTTTCATATTTCAATTATGGGGGACTTGTAGCTTTTTTGTGGGACTAAGTCCACCAAAGCCCCGTGGCGACGGGACTGATTACCAACAGAGGTCTATTTCGAAAGCCATACCATGCCAGCTGAGACATAGGCCTTTTGAATGCTCAGCAGTGATTACAACGTCTTACGCTCGACGGTTATTGCGATGAACAACTTTATTCAGTACACCCATTGCCAAACTGTACAACCATTTCGATTAACGCTCTTTTTAATAAAAGCGTTAACCACAATCATATCTAAACATATCGTTTACCCTTGGGTTAGGTTTTCAGACTAAGGTTCTTGCCACAAATACACCAAANTGAGAGCAACACCTTTTTTAAACTTTTCTTGTTGAAAAAAATGTTTCTATGACTGNCAAAGGAACCCTTTGCTTCATCAATGTCTTATTCTCGACTTCCTTCTTGCAATCCTCACGGAAAACATTTGNTTCGCTTGCTTATTTCTTGAATCAATTGCATAAATGCTAAATCTTCGCTACAACACCAGCATTCCTAAGAATCCTAACCAGAGTAGACAGCTTACAGTGCTAAAAATGCCTGATAGTACTGTACGTTATGTCTATGTGCTGCAATTTTATGCTACATTTATGACGTCACAAGACCTTCAATACAAAATGTTTACGATGAGATAGAAATGGTCTACTTGTCTATCAAATGGTCCTTATTTAAAATTGTTATGCTGCAGAAAATAAGAAGAAATAAGGACGCAAGTCGAAAATAAGGACATTTCTTAGAAATAAGGACACTAATATTTTGTAAGACGTAGTACTGCAAAATAAGTAGAAATCTTAAAAATAATGACGGTTTGGTACCCCTTTTTATAGGATATTGTTTACTTTCGGACCTTGATTTTCAAAATCCATGCCTGAAAAAGATAATCAAGTTTCCCTGACAACGTGAAAAGCACTATGTACCTCATCCATTTATCATTTTCTAAAATTTTGTTTGAGGTATTTTCTTTAACTTTTCAACCTAATGCAATTCACCTCTATTCAAAATTGATTTTGCAAAGAAAAGATCTATGCGCAAATCATCCCATGTGCAATTTGAGGAAAGCTTCAGCATCATGTTTGCAATAACAATTAAAAAATCCAACGCGGGAGTTGGCGTGAAATTTGATGCTCTCATTGAGACTTCCAAAGGTGTCTCTGAAGCAACAAAATATGACTCGTATGATCATTTGTTGGGTTACTTTTGCGAAATCATATTTTTCAGATCACAACAGTCGTGAGCAAATGGCTGACACCATTCTGAACGCCATGCAGGATATCAATGAAAATCAGGATGTACTGAACTTAGCTGAGTAAGGTAAGTTTCAGGAATTTCGTAGAAAGTTACGCACAAAAATATGTTGATTGTTGAACGGACCTTGGTGTTGATGTTGAACAGAATATTACGTCAGTTATTCGTCAGTTACAGTATTCGTTTTGTTTTCTCGTCGGTTTTCGTAATTTTTAATAAGTTAGACTAAAAACAATTTTATCGGACAAAAAAGCGTTCGAATAAGTTGAACAAAGTTACATAAAAATGAGCTTTCCACAGAGATATTATGTCTTTCGCCATAAACTGTAACAATGTAAAACGATTATGGAACAATGAAAATAAAGTGTTCTCGTTAACAACGAAACACTATACCTTTAACAAGAAACAACGAAACGTTTAATGTCGATTAGTCGGTTTAATTAAACCACATACATAACTTGACTATAATCATGAACCAATCAAATGCAGAAAGCATTCCAAATCGTTTGGCTATTGATCAGGGTCGTAGCCAGGGGGGGACGTGAGAAATTGCCCCCCACCCTAATTTCAGAACGTTTCCTTAAAAACTTTCAGGTTAATAAAGCCTTTGATGTATAAGCCAAAGAAATACAAAAACAAGGAGTGACGCTTGTCGCAGCTGTTTCTGGCCCGGAAGCTTGTTTTATCCCACTTCATGGTAATGTGAGCTTCGTTTCAAGACCATCGTAAAAATTCGTCTGATAATCTGGCGTGCTATAAATATAACTTATCCTCACCTGTAGTGTCAGCCGCAGCCTTAAATGAATATCGTAGAGTTTGATTTTCTACAGTTTTAAAACTACATGCGTGAATATGGCCCTGATATACATTTTCTATGCCCTGAAGTTTTCTTCATGACGGCATAGTGACTGTTTAGCAAAAATAGCATTCATTTGTGATGTTAAAGATGTATTGTGGCGAGTCAATCACAATTATGTGGAGACATCATGTTTTCTATCAACGATATTTGATCACCTTGTCGTCGAGTAAAATTTGAATTCTGCTATTTAAAAACAAATGGATTTCAAAAAGCCCTTAAGAATGATTGATCAACCAGCCGACCCTTCTCTTAAGGTGCGGTGTCAAGTATGTCTTTAAGCTCTACTGCAGAGCCACTTCCAGTTAGACGTTGAACTGGACGAACTCTTCACCGTGTGTAACTCAAGCTTGGGGTTAGCCTAATTACTTGTTCTTGAACATAAAAACTTAAACTGCTTTTGATGGAAAATTTTTTGTAAAAAATGTTTTTTTTCTTTTGAATTGTTGCAGGAAAAGCGATGCAGTATTTGAGGGCGGATTTTTTTAATGCTAACAAATTCTCTTTTGAATGGTATCTTTAGAAAAAATTGATTGCTTTTACTGAGAATCAATCATTTCGGCTCCAACACAGATAGCTGTCGTTTGGAAACTGCTTACGTTTCTCTCGGAATTCCAAGTTGCCTTCAGACCACATCATCACAGCAAAAATCTTAAAAGAATCTTTTTGGTGCGACCAGAGCAAAGGAGTCAATTCCATACACATGCAGTTTTTCTCTCGACAAAATTCTTCCTGGGTCGTTTATTATCTATTTCACACAATTTATTAATTTGTAGCAACTGGTCCGTTGCTACAGAAAGGGACTTTCTAAAGATATTTTCCAGGTTGTTCGATTATTTGCTCTTGAACAGTTACGAAAGACAACTTGTTTCTCAAGAAACGATCTGAAGAATGAAGAAACGTGGACGAGGCGCCCACACGAATACAAAATAAAACGGCGGAAAAAAACATCGTTGTGTTTCATTTGAGAGTGCGCAACAACCTATACCAGATGACTTTTTGCCTTCTGGACAATCTACCTATTTTGTAGTACGATTGTAGCTAGAATATTTCTTTCCAAAACAGCCAACTGGTCCATGGTCAACCTCTGGGGAACTTTCCCTTGGGGTAGAGACGGAAGGACTTGTCTCGTCAGCATTTCTTGTGCAACTCGGGCCATGTGGCCGAAACAACGTAGCATAGTATCTCTCTTCGGTGGAAAAGTGGCTCAACATTCAAGGGTGTATGAATTCCACACTTGCGAGCTTTGTCGCAATGTGACACGCTGTGAACTCTTCGAAACAATCCCTACAGATAGCATTCATTCAGTCATCACCCAAGATTA
>JGI24158J21664_10004022_pt1 | contig 18744 bp, 15 predicted proteins | sample Ectturendosymbi3_FD_21664 | JGI IMG/M metagenome (IMG submission 21664)
AGTATAGCAGAAACTTTCCTCCGACCCTACCTTGTCGCAGAAACGAGCAGCGTGTCCAGCGTTTTCGTGGCGCGAGGCTACCTCAGGTCAAATGCCCAAATCGGCATCCATTTCATGATCTACCGTGGAATCCCTGATACTGAAAAGTAGCATAACACCACTAGGTGGCACAGTCAGAACATAAAATTTGCGCCAATATTAAGACTATGACTCGATTCTCGAGTCGTTGATCGTGACTCGAGTGGAGTCATTCGGTAAAATACGTGACTGGAGTTGAGTCGAATCATTGACTCGAGTCACGCCATTACTGGGACAGTTCGACCGAAACACTGTAATTGAGAGCCTATTTTATGACCCTACACGTTATTTGCAGAAATATATATCGCTAATCTTTGCTAGCATCAGGATTCCAGGATTTTTGTATCCGACTCAGGAAGTCCAATTCAATCATTTTGACATTGCACCCTTAAGATAGGAGTCGTAACTCGTGCCTATTGAAATAGTGCATATTTTTTAAAACTTTTATTGAAATAGAGAATTCTTGCTGGGGACGACGATTTCCATAGATTGCTAGCTGCAACAAAATTAACTACCTTCAGCTTGAAAAACTCAGCATCACTGGAAGAACGCTTTCTCATAACCAACAGGGTGCTTCACTTGGTGATTACACATTTACCTGTAATCACAACTACTTTACGCGTCATTGCTCAATCGACATTGCCCAGATGGTTCTCTGAGTGATAATGGATAACCGTGGAAGAGCAATTCATACCCAAGCGAACATGCATCACACAGTCGCATTCGCTTGCGATTGTGCTATGGCAAACCACCAAGCGTGGTTCCAGGGAGTAGAAATGTAAAGAAGTGGTGGGAGTGAAACGAGCTTTTGATGCGATAACTTTAGCTACACGTCGTAAACAGAATGAACNTTTGTTNTTTGTAAATATTATAAATAGATAGAATTNTAAATAGATAAAAAAATGGATTATTTCCAAGCCTTAAATCCTACAGCATCTAGCGACNGTAACNAAATGCTTATTTTTAAAATAAATTTAGCTCGCTTCTTTGCGACTGTTTACAGCCAAACTTCATTCAGGTTATTTTGAGGAGGTCGAGTCGGAAATTTTGGAAGTTAAAAGTGGGAGTTGGAGTCGCAAATTTTACCTCAAACTCCGCAGCGCTTGCTAGCATGCAGATGTACAAATATCTTAATGGTTGATGTGTAGCTTTTCTTGTTTGAACTAGTGTCAGTTTCAATAAAGATAGATAACGGACTAGCAAGCATACTCTGATATCAGTTGTACTCACGAACACACAATAAGCTTGGATTAGTCCATCCTTTTCTCCCATGACACATACGAGGAAACAAAGAATTGACCTCGTATCCAGGCTTGCATTTGTAGCTTGCTCTGTCGTTATAGAGGTAAGGTGAATTGGGTATGGAGAAATTATTACTTTGCACTGTTCGCTGGATTTCCACGCTTTCGACATTAGGGTGGAGAGCAGGTTCTTGACAAAAATTATCTGAAACAATATGGATGCTGTGGAACGTATACCATCATATGAAAGTGGAAAGGTTGGTAATATGTTGGCTTGTAACCAGAAATCTCACGTGGTTTAATCCTGCTCAGGTAGTCTAATCTTCAAACGCAAACACCGTTTTTGTCGTTGCCCAAAATGGGCAGATTGTGTTTATTCACTTACAATGCACTAACTGATTGGTTTAGACGCGCGCGCGGGTTTTGTACAACTTAGCAAGCCTTCTCAAGCTCATCCGAGCAGAAAAAAACAACGTGTTGATTTTGGAAAATTTTTTGTATGGTGAAGGAAAAAAGCAATTTTCCAAACGAAAATGTGGGAAGTGCTCTTAACAAATGAATGCAAAAGTAAAGAAAAATAAAAAACTTCCGCCAGTGGACGTCATTGGTGGTCGGTTTAAGGTTTAAACAAAACCTCATTTCAAGCTTGTGGTTCTATCTGCAATAAAACTAAATTGGGTTGAGACATGAAAGTTTTCTATTTTCATTGCAATTTTCAGCCACATTGATCAACCTTGCTCAAAAAGGAAAAAAAATTTCCGAAAACCTGGCACATAAGGTAAACTTGCCCAAAATGGGCAAATGCTTTACGACAATTGTTGGGCAATCAGATTGATCGCGGCACTGCTACTGAGTTTCATGTCTCACATACGGCCAGTCCCGTCGCCACAGGGAGGATTTGGTCACCCAAACAATGCACCAAGACCCCAAATTGAAATATGAAAACTACAAATTAGTGGAGTTTTGTCAATTTGTGCAATGTCAAGGCATTAACAGGGATACCACAAACTCACACTAACCATAACGTGGGATGATTTTCACCCGAACTCACACTAACCATAACCTCGGGTGATTTTCACCAGAACTCACAATCAACCATAACGTTGGGTGATTTTCACCTAGGGTCCACCTGGTCACCACTCCAGTCTGGTTGAAATCACCCAGAGTTAGTATTCCAGGGGTGTGAGTAATCTTTGCGATAACTTGAAAGTGATCAATGCAGACAAGTGCTCCTCACTGTTGGCAGTTGGCACATGAACCTCGTTTTGTTATGTTTAGATGGTGGACACAGTGTTGTCTGGTCTCAAAGTTCATGTCCTCAATAAAATGCTTTGGTCTTTTACCACAAGTGCACGCACAACAAGGAGCAAGCTTTTTTTGGCTAAGCCAGAGTTCTGGAAGTTCAAATAGGTAAAGAGAAGCACAAGGTTCATCATGTCCTCAATAAAATGCTTTGACCTTTCACCACAAGTGCACATGGTGCAGACTCTTTCTGGCTCCAATTTCTTTCCTCTGACGGAGAAGGCGTCATACATTCTCTTGCCTGTTTCTCAATGAAAACCAGAGCTGAACAGGAACCACTCGCGCCAAATTGATTTGTGTCGTCAGGGCTTGCACTCGTGTGATCTACTCCCGTGCTGGCTTCTGTCAAAGGTTGCTGGCGTGGCTTACTAGCTCACCTGCATACATCAACTCCTTTTTCCTATATTGGTCAAGGTTACCGTAGGAAGGAGCTTTGTGCAGGAATTTTGTTACACCTCAGGTAACCATGGGTGAATTTGGGCAAATTTTTTTTCCCAATCGAAAACTACAAAACTTGTGCAGGTTTCGATAGGACTGCACGAAAGAGTGTCTGAAAATGTAACTGCTGAAAAAACCAGCGTTTTACGTGAACGTTAACTAATTTTTAATTTAAGTAGAACAACCATTTGCCCAAATTGGACAAAGGATACCTGAGCAGGGTTGCAACGTAATGCAGAAATAACCAATAAATTCTCACTGTCCTCATTTCATGCAACCAGTCTCCACAACGGTGACAAACAAGTGGATCAATCGGCAATTATTGTTGTCTAGGACATCGACTTCACTCAACACCACGCATCCTCAGTCCTAAAAGCTGTAAGCAGTGCGTACGTGTGAAATGTTGAAAGGTTATAGTAGGAACAGAGAAAGCAACAACTCAAGACGAAATTGAATAAATCAGAACAAGATGCGACAAACAAAAAACTTGAAAACATGTCTTTACCGAATAATTATAGCTTTCTCTTGCAACACCAAAAATAACTGACTCCAAGAATCGAACAATACAACAGACCTGAAATGCCTGAAGCAACACGCCGTTATGACTTAGAACGTTGGTAGAATGCGTTAATAAGATAGCATTCGTAACGATGGCAACGAAACTCTGGAGTGAATTTTTAAAATTAATGCTGGAAGTTGTGATGGGAGTAAACAATATTGAGGGCACACTGGGTGGAGTCAAAAGTCAAAGCTCGTCACAGAACAGCGGAAAATGTAGCAAGGTTTATTTTACACGGGTTATAGGCTCATGTTCTGAATATCAATTTGCGCGTCAAGTTGGCAGTATCATTCAAGACGTTGTAATCACCGCTGTCCGACCTGGTAGATTTGGTAATAATGTTTTCGAAGCAGACGTCTATTGGTAACCACGTCGCCACGGGGTTTTGGTGCGCATAACCCCCCAAACAAAGCTCCAAGCCTACCAAATTGAAGTNTGAAACTATAGATCAGTAGTTATTTGTCAAATTGTGGAGTGTCAACCCCCCCTGCACATGAACATAAAGTCCCTCAACTGAAGACCTTCTGGCGATGGTTCTGTTGGCAAAGAACATAACACTATGCANGTGTAATTGGAAGAGCCCAACCCAACNGCCAGACCAGGTGTGCAGGTCACGATGAAGGCTGCAAGTTAGCACNTCTCAACCAGAGCCAGTTTTAATCCTGTTTGACCTATTTTATCAAAATTGGTCCCGCACTTATATATGGCTTTGCGCAAGTGCCGAGAGAGTTAACGTTTGAAGCCTTTCATGTATTCTAAGAGAATTAAATCACCATTTAAACGTTAAGTGAACACTGAAACGTAATGTACATCACTGAGATCATATTATCGAATTAATTATAATAGCCTGCTATATGTAGTAGGATATATATATATTAGATGGGTAAACTCACGAAATATTAATATACGTAAATGTCTAATCTGCAAAGCAGGTATGCCGCCACCACATTCCTTAATGTTTTCGTTTGATACCCTGGAAATGAGTAAACTAATATAAAAAGCCAAGAGTGGGCTTACCGGGGACTAAAAGCCAAAAAAGAAGAAAATTTGACTAAACATTTTGAGTTCGCATGTGCATATGTAAAGAAATCAAAAAATAGAAAAAGCATGGTGGCGACAAGCAGAGAAAGCAAGACTTTTAATTGGTAGTGAAAAACAAGACCCATTTCAGTTTATGAATGTTATATTGTGATCTTCAAGATGCTTTATTAATCCTTATATCTCTGCATAAACCATGGTCTTTCATTTTAAATTATTGTTAAGGAGTGGAAAAGGCGGCACTTTTATGATTGGCCCCGGGGGTACTTAGCCTCGCATGTGGGAATGACTAAGAGGTTGAAAACATGTCTGAAATCATATTTGAAAGCGGTTGATATTGCAGTTGAAAAACAAACGATTTTATGACATAACCACATGTTCGTCTTACTCCGCCTGTTGTCACAAAACGTCACAAACACCGAAAGCTCCATCCCGGGTGTGACGTAACTTATCGCCGGGCCAATTTTCCGTTATGTGTATTTACGCACCTTTCATACAGTATATCAGAAAATGTCTGTCACATGCTACTTTGAGAGCTCATGATGCATTTCATAGTTGTTTGGGTTATCAAAGTCATTTCAAAATATCTACGTCTTCCCACCTTCCTACACAATACCATACTGAGATGTTAAAGTGGGAACTACGCTATTACACTTCATACTGCTTTTGGATTTTGTTTTATCAGTTACGGCATGCTCGTGACGATAGCACAATCGTAGATGCTACCCATTNCAGATTTNATTATTTTTGAAGTTATAAGTTAACAAAAACGAATCGTTTGAAAATANATATTGGTTTATGGCAGTGCTAAGTGAAGTCTATATATTACACTGAAAAATATGTGGAGCAGCCAGCACTCTGCAAAGATGTTCAATATATAGTAATACCGCAGCAATTTTGTGGCATNTACCTATCCAAACTAATCCTAGTGCTGGTAAATACTCTCTGAACTTAGAAATANTTTTGAAGAGCATCNAACGTCTTTCTAAAAGCACTAATTTTAAAACTTGTGCGCTTTCAGTGCCATTACTGAAAATGACGTTTACAAAATGAAGACNTAGAGGTTTTCTTACCTGAGTGATGAAATTGAAAGTTCATGCAGTCTGTGATTACGCATTTCTGATCCCGTAATCAGTGGCGATTCTAGAATTTAAAAAGTGGGGGGAAACTGCGGGGCCAAAGAAAATAGTAGGGGGACCAACATAAATGTCTCTCCCGCATGGTGACTTTCCGCTGTAATGAATATTAGTTGGCTATGATTAAAGCTATTAAACCCTACATAGGCTTGTGACTATCGTCAGAACCGTTGCCAGAAAGTTTTCAATAGGCAGGCTTTACGTTTGTGCAGATGTGCTTGACATTCTAAATATTGACAAAAACTGCACTGATTTACAGGGCTTCATATTTCAATTTAAGGAGGCTTGTAGCTTTGTTTGGGGGAGCTAAGCCCACAAAATCCCCCCCGTGACGACGGGTATGAATATCGTTAAATATGACCTAATGTTATTGTTCACTAGAGACACCTAAACATCACTAGATGCAATCGCACTGCAATGTCGAATGTTCTGTGCTAAACATGCAACTTCCACAACACTACACTCTGCACATGTAAAACGAAACACCACTTCCTGTACAGCAGGCCTGCACAACTCAAAAAGCTCGAAGGGCCAAATTATCAACATAAATTTTTGTCGCAGGCCGCAAAAGTCTATCTCATTTTGAATATGGAGATTCAGTTGTAGTATGGAAGAATTCCTGGAACGACAATTACTTATTCGAGTTCGAGCTTTTGCAACAATTTCTACAATTGAGAAAGCTCTCGCGGGCCGCATGAAAAGCTCTCGCGGTGCCGCATGAAAGCTGTCGTTGGCCGCATGAAAAGCTTTCGTGAGCCGCATGTTGTGCAAGCCTGCTGTACAAAATTGTGCCCGCCCCACATAGAACGAAAACAGCTGCACGAAAGTGACAACAATTCACATGAAAGCGAAGTGTTTCCAACGACGAATGCCATCCTGACACGGAGACAATTAATCTGGTGATAGCCAACTATTTTCGTGAAAATNTTGTTACTGCAAAGCAAGTGTTTTTGTTAATAAACCAACCATCTGTCACCAGGTTAGTGACACTGACTAATCCGTTTTTGTGGTTGCTTACGGACACTTTGTGATGTAACAATAAAAATGCAACTACTACCGTGATTCCCCGATAACAAAACCTGCCCGATAATAAGACCTAGCCTTATTTTTGAGGATGATATTAATATAAGTCCTACCATTAAAATAAGCCTTAGTTGACTGGTGAGAAATTGAGTTAAACGAAAACTCCGCTGGAATTTTGGAAACCGATCACCTGCAAGACATTCCAGAGGATGATGATATGATTGTTTTTGAATAAATTGTTGTTAACGAGTTTCTGAATAAAAAACATGTTAATGAGAAGTAAACGTAGATAGTTTTTCGTAATTTCTGTTTATTTATAAATCTCCAAATTTTTATTTTGTAACTCCATTTTCNGATATANCAAAATAAGACATTCGCGAAAATAAGCCCAAGTACAGCGCTTCTCAAACGGTGGGCGGCGAAATGTTCCGAGATAACGCAATAATTACGCCTAGTCATGAGCTCCGAAACAAATTTTTCGTGAAGTCGCGGCGAAAAGTGGGCCGCAACATCAAAAAGGTTGAGAACCACAGCTTCCCTCGTACAGCTATGTCCAACCAAACGGCTTACTGAGCCAAAAAGTATGTCATTATCTTGACCAAGGCCGCACATTGAATGACATGTTATATTGAGGGACGTACATGGAGTGGCTTAGTTTGATCTTAGCAAACTAAATTTAGCTTGAGCTAATATACTGAAAGTGTTAGAATCCTTACTGCAATGGTAACAGACGTGATAAAGTGGCACTGAGGACTAACTGCATCAAAAATGTCAAATTCAAGATTAACAAAATAAGGACAGGTTGTCAGTACGCAGGCTACTTATACTGCAGCAAAAACCTAAAGTGGGCCGCACAAAACCTTCCAATGGGCCGCAGGTTGGACATAGCTGCCCTAGAGTAAATTTCGGAGTGAAAATTATTATTATAAGCTCTGTCTTATTATCACAATCGTAATACCATGTGCACCATGGGTAGGGTAAGGACTTTTCAATCCACTATGCAGTTAACAACAGCGAAGTTTCGGCACCAGTCTTTCGGCACCCCGCAGATAGGTACGTGTGCATCGGCGTTTTAGGCGTGTACCTGATAGCAAGATGTAACAGCAGGCATAAAACTTGCTCAGCCGAATATTCCCAACAAAGTCGTTCATTTTAATTTTCACTCTAAATATTCCTCTGATTGATTCTCAAAAGCTGACTTTTAAACCCTGCGTTAATTTATTATAGTGATTCTCACCGGGTTCCAGGCGGTCCACCTATCGAGAGAGAGTTCCATAAATCTTTGATAAAACGTTCACCGACGTATGTGCAATACAGTTTCGACCAGTTGTTCATGAGGTGTCAGCATAGCAAAGTGGCCCATTCGATACTTTGAAGATGGTACATGGGCCAAAAAAGATTGAGAACCACTAATTTATGACAGCTTGTCATAAGCGAAGCATGCACTACATCAAATAAACCAAAAGAAACGTTTAGACAAACAGAAAATAAGCAATAAGATTCTCACACAAATACTTGCACAATTTACGCCAGAATTTTATATCAACATCAACTCAGTGTAACATAATCCTATCATATCTATTGTCAAATTCATCATAAAGGCCATCAAAATCTATTTTTCAGCTCGTGCCCTTTCAATTGAAAATATGGCATTGCTGTCAATCTTTCACTGGTCATGGAATTTCTGAGAAATGTTTTCACTAATTTCGTTTTCGAAAAACTTCTCTCGCATGAAGCGCTGGTGATGGGAAGAGTTACTTACAGCTATTGGTAACAACATGTATCAACAATCAAACGCAGCTTTGAAAGGAGCAATAAATGAAATAAATTGTTCGAGCGATGTGGGCAGCTGCGACTCTTTCCGTAGCAAATTCTTTGCCAGAAGCGTTTCATGTTTTAAATCATTTCAGCAAATTCAACATGCATTTGCGAATTCTTTCAAGTGTTCTTCTGTTAGAAATGTTTGAGTGTCGGGTCAAACAAAGAGCTGAAATTACGGAAGGAATTGCTCCCAAACAGGCTCGTAATCAGCTTGGAACGCTAGGAGGGGCGAAGGTTTTTCTGAAGGGGCCCAAATTTTTATTATTATGTCCAATAGTGCTAAACTATGTCCAACACAATTTTCAAGGAAGGCGAAAGACGTTTTTGTGGTGTTTCTCCCCCCTAGTTACAGGCCTTTTCCTAAACCATTACAGAAAGTCATTACCAAGTTTTATGACGTTGCAGGACATGTGTGGGTTGACCTAAAACTGATCACGAACCGGTTGCGTTAGATGCTTCGAAGTTATATGCACAAGTCAGAAAAACGCACGCCAACAGTCAGGATAAATTCGGATAAATTAACTGACCCCAATTCTCAATGCTGTTGCAAATATTTTGCTACTGGGACAAGCAACAATCTGCTGACAGTAACAACATCCAGTTCTACTTCACACCGAAACGCACGATAGTTCAATTCCCATTTCTACGACCGTTGATTAGCTTCGAACTGAACCTTTCACCACCATGATCGCGGTCTGACAAGATTTTACGCAGGATCCTAGCAATCACTGCTATATGTTGTCATCAACATCTCCCGTCATCCAGCCGTCAAAACCAACAACTCAGCTTATCATGCTTTAGGGAAATATTGAATACAGGCAAGAGTACTTCTATTAAAATTTTGCTTGCTGAAAGTTATCTGCTGTAGCCTACATGTCAATCAAACGAACTCGAACGTAAAATCAAGCGGAAAACTGGGGGAGCCAAGCAGGGGGGCAGTCAAAAATCTGGGTTGGCCATGGCCCACCCAGGCCCCTCCTTAAAATTGCCACTGCCCGTAATTGCGTATTTGTTGTGTTTAGTGTTTACATCAGTCTACACAACAACATCAGTTGCAAAGCGTTTTTTTATGCATGGCATTGCTGTATTCCTATTAGCCTTGTTCGTAGAAAGCTCCAACGTCAACGTGCAATAGCAAGAGCTTCAAGCAAAATCATTGTTAATTTTTTAGATGAAGTCGATTGTTTAAAATAAAGGTGGGTTCGAATGCTGGCAGGTTTTCGAAAAATGTAGTTTCAATTACAGCCGCTTCGAGACACTGTGTATACCTAAGATATCAGCCTTGGCCTCTAGGAACTCAACTACTTTTGAACGAAATTGCATATAATGAGGAATTAAAATAAAGTAACACATTCGGACTTACTTAGGTTTATACAAGAGTATCCACATTCATGATCGCAGAGACAGACTTTGTTATTTTTGCACCTGTTTTCTCCTGGTTGACACGTTTTGCGACATGGCCGGCCAACTCTTCTTGCTTCATCAACGTTTCGTGGACGACACTTAGAACTCTCTGCACAACAATTGCGGTTTTGATTTTACATATAAACAAATCTTCTTCATTATGTATATCTTAAACTTAAAATAAATTTTGGAGTACCTATTGCGATGTGTTTTGCAGGTTTGGAAGACGAGATACCATGTGACTTTAATGAGCAAATAAACAAATTTCAATTTGGGGACATTTTTTCGCTGACTCAGAAGCCTGCAGCGGAAGCCTTACATGGCAAGCGTTTTACTATTTTTTATGCATTTGTTCGATCTCTGTGAAGTTGTTGAAAGCGAAACGTTATTGCACTGACGTTAAAAGTTATAGAAAGTTGCAAAAGAGAAAAAAATTGAATTACAATTAGCGTTATATGAAAACTTGTTATTAATTACATTCAGATCAATTACAAATGGTACTTGATACAAGTCTGCTTGCAACACACCGAAACACACCGGGTTCTCGTGTGATTGAATCACTGGTCTGCTTGATGCAGATTACGTACCTAACAACTGTAGCAAAGTACAAATGTCGACTTTGCCCTGACCAGCGAAAACTTAGAAACCGTTTGCACAACATGCAACTCATTTCTCTGAACTCGAAATCATTTGCAAAACAAACCACATTCCCAAGACGTTATGCTTGTAACTTCGTGTAACTCATTTTCTTTGCATGTTGATCACAGAGAAAATTTGTCTTCATTCTTTTCGTGTTTTGCAATCAGAAATTTTTTGTTGACTGCAAACATAGTCATCGATAACGTCTCCCGGATAAAAATATTTTAAAGCTCTTTTACTGATTAGGCATATGCAAATCCTGTAGAAGGACTGATATTCTGTATGTGCATTTATTAATATGTTTGATGAACGATATTTTGGTGGATCCTGAGGCAGGATTTGAAGTACATTTGGTTTTGTAACTAGTATCAACTTTTGTCATGCTCTACCGAAACGACAGTTAAAGCAGGCCTGGGATCATTGCTGTAGCTGCTGCCATGATAGTGTATTGCAGCAGTATAAGAGTAAGTACTACCGATGCACTTCCTACATAATTCAAGGTCTCAAGTTACCTGCAGCTATCTAAACATAGTTTCTTGGCATTTCGGTGAAAGCCGGCTTAGATACGCTTACCTTTGCTTCGCTCCTAATCGGAATGGTTAGGTTGAATATACTCAAGGTTTTGCGGATAAAATCTGGAAAAAGCTTACCTTGGGTGTAGCAATAGTTCAAAAAGCAATACAACACAAATGTGCAGCATAACACGTCTCTCATGATGAGTCTGTAGGAACGAACAGAAATAGAATGAAAAATGAGAAGCTGTCAGCTGTTCATTCAGTCTCAAGAGGAACCACCCTGGAGCGCTATCGGATAAAGCGGAACAATAAAATATTTGTTGCAGTGATTCTATAGCCTCAGGCACAATTCTCTGTGCTCAGCACTTTCGATTACAAAACCTGTAGATATGGTAACAGCCGGTTCCAGTAAGTCTGTTTGAACACGGTATTTTTATTGTGATTATCTTCATCAGAGTATTCAAATTTTATGATGACTTTCACTGGTAAACTGGTGAAATATAGTCTGCAGTAGGGAAAACAAAAGTGTTGGAGTTTATTTTGACGCACTGTATATCACTGTATAGGGCATAATAAAAAATCTGCTTGTTGCAAACACATCCTTGCAAACCTTTGTTATGACTAAGCGTCCATGTGATTTACAATTGACAAAATGTTATGATTGCAAAAACTGTTGAAATTTCAAGGCTACTTGCTCGTTATTGCTATTACAACCCTAATATGCCAACGGGATACCATCGTAAAATGTGCATTTCGCGCTCTTCTATGTGTAATATGCTCACTCAGAGCTCGTATCTTCAAATCACGATGGTGTGGGTCACTTATTCACGACAAAAGGCTGCGTTATTTTTTTGCTAGTATTATTCGAAAGAACTGAATTGCGTTTGCATACTCGCACTTGTAGAAACTCAAACTTTATAGCAGCTGTTTCTTAAACACTTTCAGGATATTTTCAGGCACAAGCCGACAAATTTCGCAATGTCAAAAACTGTGCTAGTGCACAATTATAGTTTTATTGTAAAATGGGGGTCTGAAAGGATGGCAGGGGAAGCCCCTGGATTTTGAAAATATTAGCAAAAAAAGACTTTTTTCTTAGTTTCGAGTGGGAAAAACAAATTTTGCCACTATTGCCCTTCCCCAGAAAAATTTTGGAAAAGTCCCTTAGTGTCCCCTTGGAAAAAATCCTTCCGACGCCCATGAGAGCATATCTTCCAATTGTATCTCCGACCTAGCTTTATCCCGTTTTGAAGTGGAGCCAGCAGAACTATCACAGGTTGTTCAAAACCATGAATTATTTCGAAATAAACTAGAGACAATTCGTGTTGGGACCATTTTTCCCAGCATCAAGCTACACAACAAGCATGGATTCATTACAGTCAAGAACACGACTAGACATTGGAAAAGCTCAAAAAGGAGTCAGAACAGCTTAAGCAAGAGCGATCTGGATTTAGAGTGATCTGGAACAGGGTTTCCAGATTGTCCATTTCATGGCTAATTTTGAAAACTTTAGCCATTTTTGAAACATAGGCGTAGCCAAGGGGGCCAAAGGGGCCATGGCCCCCAAAACGTTTCATAAAATATAGTCATTTTGTGCTTTGAGAGGCATTTTTCCAAGCAAAATAACGTTATTCGCCTAAAATCAAACATTTTGGCCCCCAAAAAAGTTTTGGGCTGGCTACGCCACTGTTTTGAAAAGCACTTGCCATGAAAAAACACACTTGGCCATTATATGAAATTTGGCCATTTTTTCAGTTTTTCACACTACAATGGAGTTTTCAATCAACATTTTGTCTCTTGCATTTTCGGACGGACTTCATGTCAGTGTTACAGTGACACCTTGGTGCTTCAACCTTGTATTGTTTTCTAGTAATGATTTAACTCTTGCAGCCACTTGATTGCGCACAAATGTTTCAGTCAGTGACGGTGTTATGGTTACCATTGGTAGTTGTTGCACTAGCATCTGAAGACTGCTGTACTCAGTTGTGTGACTGATAATATTGTAGTAGAAGCATTTTGCATCGTTGGTCAGGTTTTATTGTCAGACGTTTGTCGTCACTTTTACGTACAGTGCATTGCAGTGCTTCAACCTGGTATTGCTTTCAAGTGCTTTTAACCTTTTGTTCATATATTTGTAACCAAAGATGGCTTTCAATACGTGATTATGATCAGATTCCATCCCTTGCTCGTATATTAAGAGAACAAGATAAAGATAATTCTAGCATTGTCGTTAGATTGGAAAAGTTAATTTCAAACTGTTCAACACAAATGGATCAGTTTTAAAGCATTTGTTTGCAACAGTGTGTCCCGCGATCGCCAAAATTTTGGCGCAGGGTTTGCAACGCTATAACTCGCCAGCCGATTGAGCTAGACAACTGTTCAAACCATCTACGGAATCAGCAAATTTTCTAGTTGAGATTGAAAAAAAAACAAATTTTTGTTTTGGGTTCTCTGGGGAAGGACGTCACAAGTGAGGGGGTGTCATTTTTTTGTCCTAGTTTACGTGGCCCTGGACGTCAATCCAATGAGCCATTTTTTTCGCTCAAGTTTTTTCTTGAAACTAGGCTATCATCCGAGTCTTTGAAGCCCTTGCTTGGCTTTCTAGCATATCTGAATCCAAAATTATGCCACGAAAACCAAAAAGTGGTCCAACTTTTTACCCCTTCAAAAACGAACCTGGGGTGAATAACACCCAGTTGGTATATGGCCATAACTCGCCGCCAGATCAGCTAGAGAGTTGTTCAAGCCCTCTAAAGACTCGTGAAGCCTTGTAGTTTAGACAGCAAAAAAAATTTTTAGCTTGAGATCTCGTTTTTCTTGTTGATGTTTACATAATGAGAGAATGTTTATGCATGTTTGTTTACATTTGGATGTTGACGTTATCCCCTGGGAGCCGACCAACCGAGACGATTATGTGGCTCATACGTTTTTTTGGATTCTACTGTATGTTACAATACGAGTCTTTAGCGGGTTTGATGGACTTTCTAGCATTTCTGATTAAGACGTTATGACAAAATAAGCAGAAATTAGTTAAGGAAATCCCCATTAATTCCCCAAGGAATCCTTACAAGGTTTGAGGTCTTTCGGCCATAACTTTGGCACCAGAAAAGCCAGGAAGTCAATCAAGGCCTCTAAATATTCATATCACAGGCAAAAATCCAACCAAAGTTTGAGCCACTATTTCGGCCCATTGTCCGGGCGATGACGTCACGAAGAACAACGAAAAAAAGCAAAACCTACCCTCATTCTGACGACACCCACCAAAATCCCAAACCCAAATCCCAAAAGTTTTATTTTTCAGTGCAAACTACAAGACCTCACCCGTCTTTCGAGGGTTCGAATAGCTCTCTATCATGTTCGCGCGGCGCGTTATCGCCGGCCGCGCAGCCGCCATTGGGAGACCCTTCCTTTTTTGGATTTTTGTGCATAACGAGGTTTTGGGCCATGACTTTGATTCCAGATACGCTAGAAGGTCAATCAAGGGCTCTAAAGACGCGGATGATCATCTAGTTTCCACAAAATTTTTGAGTTATAAAAAAGGCTAATTGGATTGGCGCTGAGGGCCAGTTAAACTGAGTCAAACATTCAAAAACATGCCCTTTTTGTGACGTCACCAAAGAAAACCCTATACCCAAATCAAATAATTTTTTTAAATCGAAATTAAAAGACTTGCGGAATCCGTGGATGGTGTGGACAGCTCTGTAGCTATAGCAGCTGGCGAATTATAGAGTTTAAAGCGTTTTGAACCTGCACCAAAATTTTGGCGGGCGCTGGACTTAAAGGGTACATGGTTGTAAGTTTTACTAAGGTAAAGAAAGATAGGTTGCAACGGACAGGTTTGAAGTCATGGCAATAATTGCTATATTAAGGTCAAAACCTGCTTTTTTGGCCAAATCAGAGTTTTCCGCTAACATATACTGCCTTGGAAACACTTTGAGTCCCCTATGATTATATAAATTTCCATAGTGAAAACATGTTGTAGTTTTGGCCATAACCTTTTCAGAAAAAGCTATTTTGGCCATTTAGAACTTTGGCCATAAGCAACGAAAAATATGTGTCAAGCCTGATCTAGACGATTTGAAGAAAAAGGCTCTACAACTGTGATACTTCACTCCAGGGTAACCATGTCCTTCAAAGAGAATGAAAACTGGCTGCAGGACAACAAATCTAAAAACAGTACAACCAGAGGACAAGACCCTACAAGAAACTAACAGCTAAGTCACCACACCATTGCTTACAAACATTTGTTTGTCAGTTTTTGCATAGAAGAGCGTGAACAATCCTCAGGCACGAATGATACCGCTTACCAGAGGAGCCGGAGTAGGAGCCGGAGGAGCCGGAGCTTACCAGAGGAGCCGGAGTAGGAGCCGGAAGAGCCGGAGTTTACCAGAGGACCTGGAGCTTACCAGAGGAGCCGGAGTAATATTTTCATACTCCGACTGCGCTCCTGTTCCAAAATTTTTGAATCCAGATACGGCTCCGGCTCCGAAGTCTTTACAAATTTCAGAAAATGACCCTTGTTCAAACTCTGCAAACCATCAATGGAACCGAAACGCAACAATGATGGTAATTTGTAAAGACCATGCAGACTCCTGGTGCCGAAAATAGAAAGATACTCCAGATTTGGGTCTGGTTTTTCACAAATTGTTGACTCCGACTTCGGATCCAGGTCCGAAAAAACTCAAAATGCTGTCGGTGATGAGTCTGGCACTCCGGATCTGCGGCCACCTCTGCCACATGCATATTGATCAAGCAAAATGTTGTAGATTGGTAATACCAATAACTGCTGTATATCGTTCACAAAACCGTCACACACTACTCGGTCAGTCGTTTGATGACTGTATGAGAATGGTAATCTCGATCAGAGGTGATCACGGAGCAGGAGTCACTGATTGGACTACGGCCAGAGTTTCCATTTTTTTGGTTAGAACAGGAGACGGAGACGGAATTTTGAATGAAAACCGGCAGAGGTGTACAGGAGCTGNGTTGTCGGTGTGGACTCCGGCCGCAGTCTTAACGAATTTCGAAAATAGGACTGGAGCCGGANTTGGGCNGGAGTGGAGGCGGAGTCATTTTTTGAATATGAGGTTAGTATTTTCTTTTCATTATTATTATTGCAGGTTGTTTTTTTTGCAAAGCATGTTATAATGTAAACTTTAAATGTGAAAAACTGCTTCACAGGAAGTTCAAAAATTTCAATTCAACAGGGATGTAAATAAGGTTAGTTTGGTGAGTTTCCTTGAGCTTTTCTGTGGTCAAAAGTTTGTTTTTGCATCTTGTCTTGCTCAGTGTATGCAAAATGTAATACTATTTTGGACGTTCAAACTGAAGCACCTAGGCCTACTCGTCTGGTCACCCTACAATCTTTTAGTAATACTCATACTGGACATATGATTTGCAATCTGTTCAACGTTTCAGTGATGCAGTCTGTAGGCTACAGCTGAATAATACTGTTACGCCCATTCGTGGTTAACTTGCCATCGTGCCCAAGTTGCCTTGTTTGCTCGTGGTTTTTGTGTGATTGATGGCTATTGCCAACATTCTTTCATGTAGCCTAAGCTAAAGCAGGGCTCTCCACTTGTCAGAGGGCCACATAAACTATTACACAACAGTTCGAGGGCTGGGTATCTTACGTAATGTGATTGTTTCGTGAAATGTTACATTCTACCAACTCAACAAATTTTTCGTAGATGTATTACTTTTTCATTATTGACAATATGGCTTTGCGGGTCGGAAAAAATGGCTTCGCAGGCCGGATTTGGTCCGCAGGCCATAGTTTGGAGACCCCTGGGCTGAAACATTGTTGTATAAGAGTGTAGGGTTATGTATTGTTCATCCAATGAGTATCAAGTATGAAGCCAGTGGTAGTTCAATATGCAGTGCAATTGTTTTTTTAAGTCATAGTATTGCAGATATATTTTCAGCAGTATATTGTTAGCATAACGGTGCCTAGCTGTCAGTGACTGAAATGATGAAAATTCAGTTTTATGATACTGCAAACTGCAGTACACTTGAAATGGTTTGTTTCAAGTAGTNAAAGAGTTGTCTTTTGACGGAAAAACGTTATGCAATATACAGTATAGATGGTAGTGCCTGTTTTTCCTCATGAGGTGAAAGNCTGCTGGGACAATTATACCTTTAGTCGAACACAATTACCCGTACTTTGTGTTTACGTGGAAGGTGCAATATTCCGAGATAACGATTGAGAGTGAAGTGGAAGAGCTCATGATTTGTGGTAAGGATTTAGACTACAGTTCACACAATGCAGAAAAGAAGCTGCCAAAAGCATCCTAGTAGGCTACTGAAACCATGGCAAATATCATTCATGCATCTCGAACTGAGCCATTGGCGATGCAACGGTTAACTCAGTAGGTCATGTGTACAGAACCTCTCATGTAAGCACTTCAACCAAGCTTGTTCATCCATACGCAAAATAACTAGAGCACTATTTTGCCTCATGAGGCAAAACAGGCGTTACGTTACAAGCAGAACCTTCAAGCAACATGCCTGTATGTTACTGTAGTCATTTTTTGAATATGAGGTTAATTTGTTTTTTTTATTATTATTATTATTGCAGGTTGTTTATTTGCAAAGAATGTTATAATGTAAACTTTAAATGTGAAAAACTGCTTCACAGGAAGTTCAAACATTTTAATTCAACTGAGATGTAAATAAGGTTAGTTTGGTGAGTTTCATGTGTGTAAAGATTTGGACAATTTCTTGTCCATGGTGATACGTTGAAAATCTATAGGCAATAAAATTTAGCTCACATAAGACGTTTAGACAGTGTCTCAAGAACCATTTCTATTTTTCAGTTTCGAAAGACAAAAAGACCGTATCCCGCGTCCAGTTTTCTGCCAGATACAAAACTGAGTTGGAGAAATTATCACTACTGCCAATATGGTCGAGTGGTAAGTGACAGAGGTGGAAAAAAAGCGGAGTTTGGACTTTGCGGAGGCGGAATCCGCATGTTTTTTTGCGGATCCGGAGACCAAAAAGTTTCTTTATCGGCGGAGGCGGAGCGGAGGAAGAGTTCGTTTATTTTTACTTTTCTTTGCTCATTTGAAACTCATCCTTGCTTCAATTTTTCTTGCAAAGTTTTATGGAATTTTTCTTGCAAAATTTTATTATTGATTATTATAGAATTTTTCTTGCAAGATTTTCTTGCAAAATTTTGTTATTGACAAAATTTTATTATTTTACTTAATTTTTCTTGCAAAATTTTATTATTGATTGGCTCCTGCACAAACCCGACACATTGACTCCGGTCCTGCTCTGGCGCGAATCTAAAGTACTGACTCAGGTCCAATATGCAAACTTTGGAAATCCTGCTCCGTGATCATCTGTGGTATAACACCTTGCAATGAAGCCTGCTTGCGACTATGCCATTGTTAAAATCTGCTTTCTATACTTACTCTCTGCCATTGTCTTAATTTGTTTTCCTGCTTGCTTTCCAGTCTGCCTGTGTTTAGCTTTCTGCACTGTTACTCTGCGTGTTTTTGTGCCAGCATGTCTGCCTTGCTAATTCGGTATAATATTTATCTCGCTACTTA
>JGI24158J21664_10004024_pt1 | contig 18744 bp, 14 predicted proteins | sample Ectturendosymbi3_FD_21664 | JGI IMG/M metagenome (IMG submission 21664)
CAATTTTACCAATATGTTAGACTATGCTTCCATCTCAGAGTGTGCTTCTACAAAATGTGATCTGGAAACTAAAGAAGCGTAAAATCTGTTGTATCAAACGAAATATGGATAAGGCTGGAAAGAAACTTTTTTAGAAACTGCTCACAAAACAGAAAAAGTGATCATCCGTTTACACAAGTGAAAAAGTGAAAATGGATTGATGGGATCACGTCGCTTTTAAATTTTGAAGGCGCTCCTTAGACCACGCCAACTCTGCGAAAGCAATCCTGCTTACGCATTCTACCAACGCTCTGTTTTGGCGTTGTTTCCGTCAGTTTGAGTTTCTATCAATGCCTGCTACTTTACTCGGTGATTGGCGTCAGATAGTGCTTCAGTTACAGTGATAGCAATTATTTGGGAACGACGTATTTTCTAGTTTTACACTTTCCGCAGCTTGTGTTTTGATTTATTCATTTTAGTATTGAGTCTACTGTACTTGCTTTCTCTGCGTTTCTTCAGCCTTTCAATCAGTGCTTGCACATTTTAGGACTGAGAATGCGTAGGATTACGTGAAACAGATTTCGTCTTTTAAAAAATTTGCTCATTGATTAAACTTCGTCTTTGTGGAGATTAGTTACTTGAAAACGGACATGTGCAAGTCTGAAGCATCGCAAAGCAAAGAAAGCAGAGATGATTTCTTTGAAAGTGGAGCTGATTTCTCTGATTACGGCTGATTCCTCGAAAGCTTGCAGCAAACCTAGCTTTCAATTAAACAACGAGCCAAAAGAAATCAATAAATAAATAAAAGACAAATATTTTTTAAGCATGTTCGCTAACGAACATTCGTGTAAGGGAGGGACCAAAGTTTTATCAAAATTTTTGCAAAAAAATAGTTTTGTACGTTTTTTTGATTGCAACAGCACGCATGGAGTTAATTTTCAATTTTTTGTTCATTTGCAACTTGACCAACGGAGCGTTCGCAAAAAGTAAATGAGTTTAATGTTCGCGTCTATTGATTGGCAGTGATCAGGGGTGCGTAAACGTCTAAGCCTGCAAAGAAGAAGCAATTGAACGAAGTTCGAAATGTCTTTAAACTCGAAGCACGAATTCAGCAGATGAGGGCAACCGCTACTTTAGAAATAACGGCGCGATTGTTATCGGCATTTGCTAAATGTAACAGAGGCGCTACCGCTACTGAATAAAACTAGTAGCGAGCTGCCGCTACATCTATTCGCTACACCTCGTTTTCATGCATTTCTAACAATTTTTGTTCCTGCACTTTTGCCAACGTAGGGTTTATTTCAAAAGCACTAATGAGTGGTCTTTCCCGGAAAAGTTTATTTTTGACAGATGTTCCTTTTTCGAAAACCATGATCTGGAAATAATTGAAGTCATCGAATAGTTATGATACAGCTTGGTTATTTTTACAGTGCATGCACATATGAATGAAACCTAGACTACGCAAACATCTATAGCAGTGCATTTAGCTCTATGGTCAGCTACAGGTTTATAAAGCACCCTTTTCAAAGTTGACTTCCTGCTGGAGTTGAATAAAGAACGCGAGAGGCTGGGCAGCAATAAAAAGACGAAATTGTCTTTTTTCTCAAGATACCTTTCGCCAGCAAGATGAATTATTTCGTACCACGAAGATGGTTTGACGTGAACAACGTTGTTTAAACAAGTCTCGTTGCTTTCCATCTTGATTACGCTTTGAGCATTTATTGTTTCATAGTAAACCATTTTCAAACCGTACAGCAAATCTACATCTGGCAAAAAAACGCTTATTTTATTTTACAAACCCTCGAGAGGGACGTTCAAGGGATAACACTAATTGGAAGGCCGGCGGGCCGGGCGGGCTGGAGGGCCGTGTTTCCAAATGAAAAATGTGAACTTTCGGCGGGCTGCACAAAAACGCGGCAGCCCTCCGGACCGCCCTTTTCCTTAGCCCAGGTTACTGTGCAGCCCGTCTATGTGCAGCCCACTGGCCCGTCCTGTAGTGCAGCCTGCCGGCCCGCCCTTCTGTGTAGCTCGCCAGCCCGCGGAAAATTCATGTTTTTCATTTGACAACACCGCCCTCCAGCCCGCCCGGCCCGCCGTCCCTCCATTTAGTGTTATCCACGTTCAAGGTGTGGTCTCAAGTTCATTACCACAAGTTTTTCAAGTTCATTACCACAAGTTTAAACAGGTCAACATTTTTTGTCTTGGAAAAAAGATTGCGCACTTTAAGAAAGTAAGTCGAGGAAAGAGGAAATGATTTAGCACCAGAAAAAGGTCCAACGAAATATTCAATTCATGAAAAAATCATTATTTGTTGGTTCGTTTTCTTGTGGAAGTCATGTAAAAATACTTTGCCATCCGTGCACAATGGGTGGGGGGACTTTTGTTCTCAAAAGTTCATAGTTGTAAAGCATTGCGATCGAGTAAAGCATTAATAAACATAATTGGTATTTGAAATAACCTGAAAAAGGATTTTAAGGAAAAGGTAATTGTTTTTTTAACAGCATTTTTACCTTGAAACATCGATTTAGCCTTAATTTAGTGTTTTTTGAGACAGATCAGCCACCCATTTTCGGAACGTTTTTGTTCGGGGGAAACACGTTTCTTTGCGAAATATTTTCGATTCTATTTGAATAAGAGCTGATGATGCGTACCTATAGGCGACATATATACTCTGATAAGATCGTATTGCCTGATTCTTGGCTGTGAAAGGATCNTCCTCAATAGACAACGCTAATAACATTTGTAAGTCTGCTGTCATGTTTTTCAGAACATTTTCCTNGGTTTACCTATGTCTTNACACTTTTATCCAAGGCTTCTGTGGTGGTTTTGACCTCGCCTGTTTGTGTTTGTAGCACACGATTGGCTAGAATAAGTTTATGTAGCTGACGCCACANCAAAACTAAATCAGTTTGCAGTCTTACCTGCAGCAAAACGTTTCGTATTTTGTGCTCGAATTAAAAATTATTTCATTAATTCTAAAGTAAACAGTCAAACGTTTGCCCACACAAGTTTCGGAACTATTCAAACTTTTCAGGCGGCCACTGAACTTTTCTGTTGTCACGTAACTTTTCTTTAGTGTTTTTGACGTTTAATGACTTGAACCAGGACACCATTTTTTGAAAAGGCACAATTTTTGCAAGTCTGCGATTTAACGTAGGTCATGATGTTAACTCGAGCTAGTACGGCTTAATTAAAATTAAGCTGTCCATTAATTTCTGTGAGTCGCAGCCCAAGTTTCCGCACCAGTCTATTACATTTGCACAATCTTGATATCAAAAGAAGGTTCGTTTTTTTTTCCGTTCATTGCATTGATCAGAACCTTGGAACAATTTTAAACAAATGAACAATGGGCGAAATTGCCAATCTTAGCTTAAATTCGTTTGGGCGGTATTAGGCGCATATCATGTTGTTTGATATTTCCTTCACAGTATATACATTTTCGCTGTCACAAACAAGTGCAAGCGTACACAGCAAAGCAAACATTTGCAGTCGAATCAGTTTCAACTTGTTCCTTGTTTTGTAGCTGTACAAAGACTGCAGCACTGATCTTCATGTTATAAATGCAGTGGTTTCTCGAAACTGTTACTCAACAATGCTGTTCCGCTTCATCCATNCCATTCACTTTTANTCTTTTTCAAAAAACATGAAACTATCAGAAGTGGCAACAGCTCCCTCCAGTTTTGCTCTTGTTTGCTGCTTTGCCGTAATCGGTGCAGACCTGGCGAGAAAAACTCTTTTGAAGCAATTGAAAATATGTAATTCTCAGATAATGCCAAATGAAACATTCAAAATATATGTAACATTCAATCAAAATCATGAATTAGATTACTCAGTCCACAACAGCTCATCCAGCGGTTACTTTTTGTTCCTGATCACATAGCATTACATTAATTTACGGTTCAAAATCGAGTTGGTCTTATGTATGCGTTGATTTTAATTAGTTTGTCTTGTGAAAAGACGGATATGTCTCTTACCGTTATAGAGAGAAAAAATATAATACAGTGTATATTAACTCTAATGTTTTTCAACTGGCGTTAGCTGAAATAGAAATATTTGTCAAAACACCGGTGAACTGGTATTGCACTTTTAGCTCACAGCATAACCAGAGGGAAAGTGTTACAGTTAATTTGTGACAATAAATGTTTAAAAGGTTTAAAAATTATAATTTTAGTGTGAAACTTGGACCATTACACAAGGATTTCTTTAGCGAAAATAAGATCTCTTGTTTACTTGTAGGTAAACTTTTAAGCAGTTAACATGCGTGCAAAGATGTTTCTAGTTTAGAAGAAAGTTATTTTGGATAATCAGTTAAAGTTTTTCATGTTTTTTTATGATCATTGCTAACAATCAAGAAATACAAAACAATTGCTTTCAAGAAAAGAAAAGTTTTTCAGAGAACTTTCTCCATGAAATCAACACAAAAATACCATATTAAATATCTTTATCGTTGAAGATATGAATCACACCGAAGACGTTTCGCACAAATCAAGATTTCGTGTGAAAGAAGCTCTTTAACGAGAAATGCACAGAGTTGTACAGAATGAATGGACATAAAAATGGAATTTTGGTATCAAAAAGTGTACATTGTAAAACCAGTTTTTGTTGAAGTTAGCAGGTCAGACTCAAATGCGCGCTGCGGGTATAAATTTAGCGAAGTACAATGCATGTGATATACATTGTACACTGGAGAAGGCAAGATGCAGGTTGTTGGTAAATGTAAACCTAAAATTAAGATAACTGTGAGTAAACGGTAGTTGGAGCCATTCGTTAAAGCTGAACTACTAAAGCCTTATCCAATTTATAGGAAAGCTTAATAAATGAGGCGGTGTAGTAACACAATAGCATTTTTCGAGTAGGTTCTTGAAAAGGTAGCAACCTTAACAGCAACAGTGTTTAGATATCAAAATGTATGGATGGGGATATTGCATGCTTAAAATTTATTGGATGTTCAAACTCAGAATGTTCAAACTCAATTGTTTCCAAGCGACTGTCAGCCGTCTAAGAAAAGTGATTAATTAACAATATCCCAAGTTTTATTTACGTTCAACTTGAAAATGTTGTTTGGTTTACAATTAGAGGTTCATCTTAGGTAGTAATGAACACATAAGGCGGAAAACAGAGAAGCGTCGTTGTCGACTTCCTAGGCCAAGCAATATGAGTAGGTAATTGTGTAGGTTTCCATGACGCATTAGGTTTAGAAGCAAAGCAATACCTACCACAGTTAGCCAGCTTCAACATATAGAGGATAATGTTTGTTGAAAGTGCATTTCGCTTTGTTTTCAATTTAATCTAGAACCAGTCTTGCAATAAACCTCTTTTGGCAACGCTTGCGCTATTGCTGAAACTGTCATTTTTCCTCAAGTTAAACATCGGAAGCCTCCTCTCATCTTGTGCAATGTTTTCTGCCATGTGCAAATCAGCATCTAACATATACTCCTGATCCTCACAACGACCTGACCTTATAGTTTGATCGAATTCTCGGTTGATGTTAGTCAACCACAGCCGCCCTCCACAACAGTTCATTTCAGTGTTTATGCGCACGTTTTGTACATTTAGAGGTACGGTATTTCGTGCACTTTGCAGGATTCAAGCGAAGCTTTCACTATTTGCAAACTACTGTCAATTAGTGAAGACACAGTACAAACTAACGTCCAATCTGACCTGAACATGAGTTTCCTTCCGGCTCTTCTAACTGTTGTTGCTTTTGCTCTTTCTGCAGCTCTCCTTGCTCTCTCTTCTTGCTTCCGCTTTTGAATTGCCATCTTTTGTTCCCTAGCCATCAACCGCCGCTCCTGGTAAATGAAGTTTCAACGATGAGATTATGATCAATATTTGAGCATTCTGAGGCGATGTTTTTTGCAACTAAACAGATAACCAACATTTTTATTTTTTGAAATGTGAAAGTTCACAATCTAACACCGAGCTTAAAGCATTGTGAAACGCTCGTCGTGCAATTTATGTTATTTTCTCTTTTTTATCGTTGTCAGGTTGTTGCAAACAAGCATGAATGAAAAATTGATTTTAAGGATAACTAATAGAAGGTTCACTTTTAGTAAAGTGAGATTATGTTGGGGATTCTTGAAACACAATTTGAAACATCTTAGAGTTCAAAATGTTCTTTGTGACAAAGGCTATTCAGCATTTCATCTTTAGATATTTCATACAAACGCAACTCCTCTTACCTTGTCCTTTAATTTTTGTATCTCATTTACAGTTTCTGTTGGAAGTGACTCGATCTCATCCATCAGTTCCTCCATTCTGCTCTCGATGCATGTGAGCATTGTGATGCTGTCGATATTGACGATCAATCGACCGAAAACCGCTTTGTACACCTGAGAGCATAAAATTTTGAAGCACTCGCCGTTTTGCCGAGACTTTTGTTCTGTTTTTGTTTTTGCTCTTCTTCTTGCTGTTTTCTATAAAACGAAACCGTTAAACAATAAAACGTTCCGTTCATCCTTCTACTTCGGAGACGTCAGGACTTCGATAAACAAACTTTCAACCAAGCTCTACTGGCGATAAAACCATGAAAACACCTTAAAAACTTGTCAACGTTTCGATACTTGATACACCTATCTTCATCAGGCCTAAGAACGATTGTCTATCTAATTCATATCTAATTCATATAGAATATGAAGAAGAGTTGTGACATCACACATCCTTGTCGGAGTCCAACATCCACTGTGAACTATTGTGATTTAATTCGGCCGATCCGGACACAAAAGTACGTCTGATCAGGAATAGAATGACTTGAAGGCCAAGAGCAAGCGGCTGTCAACATCGAACATCTGCAATATTCTCCAAAACTTTTATTGAGGGACACTGTCTTATGTTTTTTCAATGTTGACAAAGCATGGCATCTTTTGCATACTCCCAAGATTTTCCAAATTTTTCTGGAGAGCGAAACGTTGCTCTGTAGTGCTGAGGCATAGACTAAAATAACACTGGGCATCCTCAAACTTTGATTTAATGCACGGCACCCTTATCAAGGAACTTGGCAAACAATTTTCCAGGGGCGCTAACAGGAGAGATGCCTCGATGATTAGTGTATTCCCTCCGGTCTCCTTTTTGTGCATGGTGAAGATCACCCAATAAATTGCCAAACTTTCTGTGCCCTTCCAGACCACCATGCCAGTTGACACACACGATAGTCATAAACTCCTCTGTTTAAGGCTTTGGGCATTTCAGTTCAGATTTCATCAAAATCTGCAACCTTTACCTGCTCTAAATGCACCCTCTTCTGTGTCCGTTGGTGCGAAAGTTACTGGATCCAAAGTAGTTTGAAATACTCTTTCCATCTGCCAAGGGTGTCACGCTCATTGCTGAGCAAATCAACATTTTTGGCTTTGATGGATCTAGCTATATTTGATTTTTTGCTGAAGAGAGGCAAGATGGTTGGTCAGGACACGTTGTTGGCTTGCCAGTGATTGTAATTCAGTTCAATGTCCGAAAACCTCTCAAACTGACTTTTACACTAATTTGCCACGAGGGCTGACAACGTTCGTGCCTCAACGTACCGCATATGCAAATTGTTCAGCTTTGTTCTGAAACCAGGTCTTATAGGCTATTTCCTTTTCTCGATAGCATCTTTTACTTCCTGGTCCCACTAAGGCTTTACTTGTTTGCCATCTGTCGCAACACTACAGTAAATCCCTTCTGTTCACATACCTGAGCTACTGATAAAGATACAGTTGCTTTGAACAGCGTCTGCGTCCGCTGTGAATTTTGGAACCTGTCGAAACAAGGACAGTAATATGTCTGCAAAGATCTTTCTTACATCTGTTTCTATCAGGACCTCCGACTTTATACCGTAGAACCTCCTGGTCTCACACGTTCGTGTAAAACACTGTTTGTTTTTCCAGACGTACGTTGCAGACCACCAGGCGCCGATCAGTAGACAGTTTTGCACCCCTTTTGGGACGAACGTCCAACACTGATTGGAACAAGTCAACCGAAACTATGCATTTTCATACTGGTACATCGTAGTGAAACTATATTGTTACGTCATAGTTGCAGGAGGAATCTCCAGTTGTTATTTGCGTAAACATCTTCATGTTAACCAACCACACCCTTCCATAACCCAGCATAGCCGAAGAGATGCCAATTGAAACTAAAGAAGATTGTTGAGCTTCCTCAACCAGTTCGTGCTCTTTTCCTGTGAGGGAAGTTGTGCCCAGTTTCCAAGTATTAGCTTTTGGCAAGAATTCCTTTTGCGTTTAGCTTCCAGTCTCGCAGAGTAGAAGCACTTTACACTGTCCCAATTCTCTTCCTCAGGTGCGTAGTGTGCACAAAGGGACCTCCGTTTGTGGATAGTTGATGGAGGAGACTGTCACGAACTTTTCGAATGGGCCCCATAATACTAAAACAATTATAAAAATAATTTACTGCATCACGAAGATCAACTACTTAAAACAAGAATTTTTCACGGTGAGTCTTGTAGCAAAAAGTATTTAGCTTTTATAAACAACTAAGAAATATTTTGGTAGGTTATTACAGAAGCAAAAGTTTTACAAAGCATGAAGACTCTCTACGGAATTAAATACCTTTGCTACTTTGCTGTTCAAATCTGCCAAAGCAGCATCTCCACCCTCTTGCGCCCCTTCGTCCAAAATCCTGCACATGAATTGCAAAGACTCGCTGGATGTCTCGCATTCTTCAATCAGTTCTTTCATTCGAGCTACTTGCGTTTTCAGAATATTCTCTTCTTGATGTATTCGATCAACAGTTTTCTCAAAAATGATCTGTAAAAACCCAACGCTTCCATTGCCGCAAGTTTTGGGAAAAGAATATATTGTTGAAAAAACAACAAACAAGTATAAGCGGTTTTCAGGACTAACATTTCTGGCATGCTTGTTGAAAGTTCCACAATCTAGTGGATAGCCAAAAGCAAAACTTTGTCTAGCCTAAAATCTTCTTTTGGCTTGTGTACAATACAAAAACGTTTTGCCGTGAGCCGTTTTGCCGTGAGCCAAGGTATGTTAAGCATGGTGTACATGAGCTACCCTAAAAACTCTGAAGGCTTGTCATAACAACTTACAAGTCTTCTTCGTCGTAAGTTCAGAAAATATTTTAGATAATCACCGGGCTTTGTTACTCTTCGATATTTGATTAATACAGCTAAACCGTTAGGTTTGTCATGATTAAGGAAAACATCATAAAACGTTGGCACGATTCAATGCATTTTAACTGCATCTTACGATTGAAAACTTTTTTGCCGCATCTTCAGTTGAGAACTTCCATGTTGCTGTACAAAGATGTTCTGTTTTTTTCCACACACGTTAGTCCACATCATTCGCGAAAGTGTTAATATTTTCGACACTACGATCTTTTCTAAGAGATTAATTATTTAATGCAAGACGACCACCTGCTTTGGCATTTTACCTGGATCTCTTCAAGAGCTGCCTCAGAAAGCTGGAAATGAAGTATCAACCGCAAATTTTCTTCCTCCATCGAACGAATCAGTTTGATTAAATAAAGTGGATCTTCTAAAATGTGGGAGAGTTCGTCAACGGTTGCTGCAAAAATGTTTCACAACTTCTGTTACAGTCGAGCAGAACTTGGAGGCATTTATTTCGTTTCTTCATTGAGTCCCTTCCTAAATTCACTCAGGTTTGAGCTGCAACGCCGTGTACAAAACAACGCCTTACGTAGCAACTTAAGGACGAAACGAAAAACATTTTTTTAAAGTGCATCAATTCCATAATATATCATTTTGCTGCTGCGGACAGACTGGTTACTATAGCGACACAAAAACTTGATCACAGTTGCATACTCGTGTGCACAACCATGACTTCAGATAATTGGCTAAATTTAGCGTAGATAAAAGAGAATTCGGTTACTTGACGTGCTTGAATGAGAAAACAGTAGTTGAACAGATGCAGTATTATAAGGGTAAGTGAAGCTCACGAAGGTATTGAAATACATCGAATGTCTTAAATTATTTTCTGTAGCGAAAGAGTAGGAAATTTTTCAATAGTTTTCTGCTGCTGAGAACAGTTACTGATGATTTTCCTGTAGATCCGTTTCTTAGTGATGCATAGCAAGAACAGTTCAAAAACTGCACGGGGGCCTACGTGTCCTTTGAAGCGTGTTTTCAGCATAGATTTAGTCAAAGAAAACGCTTTACGTAATTTTCTAACCAGTCACATCTGCGTGGTCTTCATCCCATTCCTCCGGATAACGCATCTTTGCCAGGGAAAGAGCACTCTTGCTCAGCTCGCTGGACAGACTGAGCGACCTGGAATCTCTTTTTTCTGAACCTTTCCTGCAGATCAATGAAACATCATGCAGATCCCAACGCAAACAATGAGATAATTAAAATGCAAATCTGCAACAAACTTGTGAGTAATTCAACGTGATGGATTTTTTTTTGAAAAAATAATTTGCGTATTTTTTCGGCACTTGCATCAGCACAGGACCATGCTGGCCACAGGAAGGCTGGCCACCGCATTGCGTCAGCGCCTGGTCGTTTCCTACCTTAATTCGTGATATCACACACAACTGCTTGTTTCATGTCCGTTCTCAGTGTTTAAACAATAGGCAGTCAAAGCACTGTCGCTCGGTGGCACTGTTTAGTAGTTGAAGTTCAATTCTAATTGGTCACAGTCTTAACGCGACAAAAAAGTTTCTCTACTTTGAACCAAACTTTATCTGCAGTAAAAAATTAGGCGAAAAAACAGCAAAAACGTAGGCGAAAAATAAGCAACACGGCCATGAAATAGGTCACGCGATATATTTTGCATAAATTCTAGAGAATGGTAAAAATTTATGACACCAAGCCAAAAATATCACCAGGCAGTGACTTGGATTTTACCATTGCAAAATCAATGCTCCCCGCATATGATCTTCATACTGCAGAGTTAAATTGATTTTTTATAAAATTTTGTTTCTTAACACCTGGATTTAATGCTAGTTTTTACCTGTTATCTTCCCAAACAATATTTGCTTTGACCGACCTGCCTACCGCTCTCCTCATTATAGACACCCTTTTCTTTTGTTTGCTGTGCTTACGGATTGCAGCCGCAATTGCTTTCCTCTTTGCTCTATCATCCAACTTTTTCTGAGTCCACTGTTCACTCGTCAACGACTGATGCTTCGTCTGGTTATAATTGACCAAGCGCAAAAATTCTTTGTAACTAAAAACAGTGTCAAAGATTTTCTCTTGATGCCGTTCGCAACTTCCTTACATGATATTTACAGATTCAGCAAAACTCAACTCAGATTCTGTTCAAAACCTGGTAGTAAGGTTCCTTTCACTTAATTTGCTATTTAAACTATGTTAACACTCTGGTCATTATGTTGCAAAAACACCTTTCACAGACTATCCATAAGCTTCCAAATTATGTATAGCACACCTCAGATAATCAGCAAGTAATTCGTCCTTTCTCGAAAGTTCGTTTTTGGCTGCACTCAGAGCCGCTTGCACGCGACGGAATTCAGCAATCTGTTAAAAAATGGCCAAAGCAAAGTCAGTTTGACACCAGCATTTCATCTGCTGTTTTGTTGCCACCACGGACAACGTATAAAGTTAAACTGATCCCAAACAGAAAAGAAATTCTTCATTACATCTTGAAGAAAAAGATCCCATCCACCACTGGTCACTGTCTATATTCATAAGTGGTGTAGTTATATCTCAATGAACTGTTCTGAAATTGAATGAAATACTGGTAGCGAGGTGAAAAGGCACTACAGCATGGTAGGTTTGCGTTTAAATGCACTCTCTCATTTTGGCAGTGATTATGAAGATTTTGTAAACCTGTTTGTTAAACACCTATCTCACAGGTCGCTGATCAAGCGTACATCGCTACAGAGACCACCGTCTTGGGGTTCCATCAGGTCGAATGTTACGCAATGTGTCAAATTTGCTATTGAAAGTATTCCGGGAGAAGACATTGCTTGATTTCTGACGTCAAGAAGCAACTCGTTTTTCTGGAGCTAGGTTCCTCCTTTAAGTGAATGATTGTCTGTATGAGAGTTTCCAATTAATTAGAACTATGGGCGGAGAGACGCTCCTAAGGAAATATGTAGTTGGGAACATCCCCAAGTTAAAAAAGCTATTTGCAGTAGTTTGGCTCATTAAAATTTTTGAAATGCTTTCTGGGAACTTCAATGTAAGGTTCCACCCACTCCAACATCAACACACAGTTTGAACTGACTTGATTTAATGCGATGAAAGTTTGATTGTAATGATCATACATTAAGTGTTCGAATATTAAAACATTCTTGATTGCTCCTCACCTTCTCGAACTTGTGTTTGGTTTCCTTTTCAGCACTTTTCATCGCATCCACAGCAGCCTCGTCAGCGGATTTTAAAAAGTTGTCGAAAACCGAGGCGTCCTCCTGCAGCCTGTGCTCGATGCGCTGAACCTGAAACGAAAAGTTCGACGACTCCAACAATTATAGGAACAGAATCTGCTCCGCTCAGCAGATGACACTAGTCGCCTGTAAGCGCTTTCCGGCAACGCTTGATACGAACAATTTGCGGGAACATATCGGAAAGAGATACTTCTTGAAAACCTATCGGTGGCTTGTTATATTGTTGCACCATCGTAAATCTTCGCTATATACATTCTGGGATAGCATTACTCGTATTTCCGCCTAATCCACGTAATGTGCGGGTTGTGATGTCATCTTTATGATTTCCACCAGTGTCAGGTGATGACGGTTTCAAATTAAGGTTTACTCTATCAGTTAAAAACAAATAAATATATTTAATAAGTACAGAGAAAGCTCGTGATACACAAGCGAAGTAATATCTGCTTCGGTTATTTTATGGTGCCAAGTAGATACGCATGCATTTTTGAAATATGTCTGCTGGTTGTGAAAAAGCAGTTTGTGTTGGCAATTTCACAAACACAGAGTACTCTAAGCAAAAATTTTACTCTCCCAACAACAGAGCGTGAGTAGCCCAATTTCTCGCCAGTGGATTTTTACTAAAAACCGAACTGTTGTTTTTTCGAGATCTTTTTTTCATGCTTTAGGAGGGTTTCTGAGGTTTATTACCTTTACAAACGGCTTAATAATACCATTAATAAGGAACGCCACTTCCAAGCATTCACTCAAACTAAGCAAAAGTCAAAATAGCGCTATGGTTTCATTCGACATATCATGGAGTTTTGAAGATGCTTTCAGCCGAGCGTGTTACACTTTTGTAAAAAAACACGTCTCCATCTGTCGCTAAGTGCAAGTTAAAGCTACATCAACATTGGCATTTTACGTAGTTTTATCTTAAACCATGTTTCAGACTTCCGCTAATTATAACTATGTCGTACATTCACCGTCTCGTGACTGAAGGTAGCAACATATTCTGTTTATGAAGACAGGTTATACGGTGCAATGATGACAAAATACTGGTGTAAAATATAACATTGATTAAATTTTGCTGGTGCCGCACTATACAAAAACGTTAGAGACGAGTTATCAACACCAATGATTTGGTATTACTAAGCATCAAGCTTAAGTGATCGACTCCACCCAGGCAGCGTTTTTCATCCTTCATCAATTCAATGAAATTCAAAGTTCAAGCTAACCTTGTACTCTTCTTCAATCTCCATCTTCTTATATCTTTCAATCTCGTCACGCTTGGTTTGGATTGAAAAATTAACGAAAAACATTTCTTTTTTGCGTTGGATTAAATCGTAGGTGAACTCTCTATCCACGTGACGTACACGGCACATTTTTGCGGTCTTCGCAATCGCTTGACTTAAGCTGTTTCTCTGAGCCTTTGCCTGAGCTGCCTGAGAGATTTAAAAACTCTCTTAGAAAAATGCTAACCGTACAGCCTGGTAATTACACCTTTTACTTAAAAACAGTTTGCGCTATTTCTTACGCAACATGATATTTTAAGGAAGAAGATCACCAAGATATGAACAAAATACAAAAAACAAAACTTTTTTCAAATAGAACACGTAATCCGAAAAGATTGCACTTTTTGCGGTATAGCAAATATTTATAAATTCTGTTTTACTGACAAGACCAACAAAATGATTAAATTTGCTTTATTATCAAGCAGAACAGAACGATCAAATTCTTAGCGTATTCAAAGCCAAAACCATAAAAATATCATGATAAAATAATATGCCCATGATTCGAAGCATTGCACTCATAAAATTTTTTTTTGTTTTCTATTCATAGCTTCAACGTGACAAAACTTTTTATAACTATTGCTCCTACAAGGCACCCTAAGAAAACAATAATTTGAACAGGTAATATAATTAATACTGCATACGTGTTTATAGCAAGATTAAAATATTGAGAAAACTACGATGCATGAAAGCTTCACAGCCAAATATGCTTTGGTTTTGGGAATTTTTGCATTTTTCCTTGGAGACAGTTTCAAATTCCTTACATCTGCTTCCTGTTGCTAAAATGTTTTATGTCGGCTTATATTTGTTCTCCACTTCCGAACATTGTATGGAAAATAACATTAAAACTCTACTTTTTTGTCTTCATGATCCAGCTCCCGCAGAAGCTCTTTAATAGCAGGCAATGTTGTTCCGGCATGGCGTGTACGAAACGTGTGTTTCTCGTGCACCTTCTGTTTTCGCTCCGTTTCTCTCAGTTTTTTCTCTTGCATTTTTTCTTTCTGCATTTAACAAATGTTGAAAGCAAAACTTGATGATGGATTTGGATTAGTTTTTTACACTGACACGATCAGACTTTTTCAAACAAAGGGTTTAGGCAAAAGTGTCAAACCTGACGTAAGTTAATCCAATCATCCTCTGGGGGAACTTTGAACGGATTGCTCTGCCATCGTTCCTTCAGATTCGGTCTTTTTTTTCTGATTGGCGGAAGAAACGCATTTTCCTGCAAATTACTATGTCAAGTGGATAAAGAACAATATGGATTCACAAGAACTGTCCCCAAAGTCTATTTATGGTTTTACGTACTTTCCTTCCCTTACTTGAAGTGAGACGGAAGTTATTAGATCTGGTGGCGAAACGCGTATAATAAAAGGCATGAAATTATGCGTTAGAATCAGTGCCGGCGCTACCATTAGGCGAACTAGGCGGCTGCCTAGGGCGTCGGGCCAAAAGAGGCGACAAAAAAGCAGTTGTGTGGTTCAGAAAGTGACGAACGTACACCAAAGAAAGGGAATGAACATGATGAAAGTGAATGAAACACACGATCATGCAGTTTATGAGAAGATAAAGGCGCTACACTATTTCAGATTTGCTGCAGAAGGGTTGATATTTTTCCTATTAAATTTCAATTCCACATATACTAGGCAAGCTATGTCACAATTTGGTATAAATTTAATTCATGTAATAAACTTTTCTAATGTACAAAACGTCCTTCGTAGTTCTGTAATGTATGCGATGAGTAGGGTAAGGATCTCTGTACACAAGGGTGATCGCTGGAAAAGATCATGTTTAGAATGCTCACAAGCCTATAAATGATCTCCTGTCAGGACCAGTAAAGCATGCCCTCCAGGCTATACTTTATCAAGTCCACTGCAAAATTTAAGGACACCACCTCTGTTCTTTTCCTTTTCTTAATTTTTATAGGCTGCGCCGCTTTTACCCGAGTAGGTTTATGTTGAAGGAAGCCTTCAATGAATCATGCTTCAGTCATCATGTGTAGTCAGATTAGGAACGCTGCAGAAACGTTTTATTATTGGCGTTAGAAGCGTAGTTAACCAGTAAGATATAGATGATAGGGCCTATCACCCAGTGGTGTGTTAAAGAGGAGGCGAGCGAGGCACTTGCCTCGGCCCCTCTTTTTAGGGCCTCCCTCGAGGTGTTTCGCACGTGAATTTTCCTCATTTTTGGTGAAAAAGTATTATCCACTCATGTAATATACTCCGGAGCAGATCACAAGTGCGTATTCTGCTTTCAAAGGGCAGTTTTCAGCAATTGTAAAACCCCAATCAGCAATTGTAATGTCCGGGTACTCTGCTTCCAAAAGGCCCCCCAACAACAGCTGCGATGTTTAAGTGCTCTCCTTTCAAAGGCCCTCCCGACAGCCACTGTAATGTGTAAGTACTTTGCTTTTGAAGGGCCCCCAACAACAACTGTAATGTGTAAGAACTCTGCTCTCAAAGGGGGCCTCAGCAATAGCAAATGTAATGTGTAAGTGCTTTGCTTTCAAAGGGGCCTCTACCAGCAACTGTAAAACTAGAGATGTAGGGGACGATGCCATCTTGCTATTGCTTAACTTTTATGTGTTGCTAGTTTTGTCTTCCGAACTTTCAGTGTTTTTAAAGTTGCGCATCATGAATACCTTTTTGCATTTTCTGTTATACCAGTGATGCCGTAGTCTCAGGAACGCATCCTTGTGTGGTCCACATATTCCCTTCCTTGGCATGATCAAAAAGTCTTATCGCGAGTGGCTGAGTATGATAACTTCATCAGAGGGCCCAGAACCCTAATCCAACGTTGAGACCACCTTAATTTATGTAACAAAAAGATACCAGCTGGTACGCAACATTACCAACATTGGTGACCTTCACGAATGTCAGAGCTTTATTGTGCATGCAGAACGTCGTCGATTGCTACGATACCAGATTGTAAAAAAGTTTTTGAGGCCTGTGCTAGAATTTTTGTTTATGTGAATGCTGTGACGCCTGGTACTTGTGTACAGTAGATAATATTTTGATGAATTTGATGTTCAAATAAACTCAGCATGCATCGAATAAATTATTTTGATTTTTAAAAAATCGTCCTTGAAAGGGTCTTTTGGGTGGAGAGGTGCTGGAATGGACCTTGCCCAGGAAGCACCGGCAAATTTAAGATGTCCAAAGAGCAAAGATAATGTGTTTGTTTACGTTTAAACAGATCGTGCCACGGTTGATTGAGCAGGATGATGTCATAAGCTATTAGGGGGCGCTGAACATGGATCTTGCCTAGGGCGCTGAAATGGTTTGCGCCAGCCTTGGTTAGAATAAGTAGTATTATGAAAGTATGAGTTCATAAATTCATGCGTTCGATTTAGCGTTCAGATCCTATTTGTCAGTTGTTTACTGAAAACCATGCGATAGAGACTTTTCTAAAGAAAAACCATCAAAAACATTGCTTTTCAGAAATTTAATGAAATAACAACAGCAAGACTTTTACAGATTGTATTCATGCCACTTATCTTTGACCTTGCAATACAACTACCTAGATTTTTGTAAGAAAGTAACACATTTACTGCGGTAGGTAGGAAGGTTTATTTTTATCTATAGTGCTCGCGACGTTTGTGTGTGTTTGGCAAAATATCTGAGACAGATAATCGCTTTGAAAATATTCCCAAGCGAGCGTAAGGGGAGGTTAGGTTCACCGAGGTACCCAGTCGTCGGTATGCCGCACTTTGCATCCCATAAAGACCCCAAGGAAAGAAGTGGTCAATTCTTGGGCCCAGGTTCAGCTGCGGGGATTTCCTGAGTGGAAAATATTCCCAACCTGCCTATCATTTCCCCATACATATACTGATTGCCCAGCGTGACTGAAGAGCCCTTTTAGAGGCGCTATTTGATTCATAGCTGGAGCCCTGTCAGGCGTCACCACTCCGGTCCAGAGCGGACCTTGGAAAATTATTGCTAATGGCCATTACATTTTTCCAAAAACTGGAGAGCTCCCAATTTGCAGATCCATCGCCTGTTGCAGTTTTGCGTCATGCTCAGGACTACGGTTTAACACCACGTTGTTTGAAATCTTGTAAACTGAAAGGAGTTCGACCTAGATTTGACAACCTTGACCACACACCCGCCCTATTGCTTTTGGGCAAAACGCATCGCTTGTATCCTGAAAAACAACTCTTTCGAATCTGATGCACTGAGACGAAAGTTTTTGTGAACCTTAAAAACTGGATGCATTTTTGTCTCATTTTTTCGCAAGAATCTCAGTCTAAAACTGTATTCGTGGGATTTAACACTGCGGCAATTGTGCGAATTTTAAGGTCGAACAATATAAAGAGTATTAATGATTCTTGTTTATTTCTCCCCATTCTAATTCACAACTAAATGTTCTTTTACTTTTTCGTGCGTTCTTAATAACCAACCTTCACAAATGTTTTCATAAATCTAAAGGGAGTATAAAAGCTTCCTATAACGGCTACTAGTTTGATGTTGTTGATTTGTTATTAAGCTCAGCTCGACCACTTGCTTTAATAAGTTGTCCGGTCAACTTTTTTCGAATGGGACTGCGTTTGTTTGTAGCATGAGAAGTAATTCTGCTAAAGCAAGTACTGAGATGTAAACGTTATATTGACCTATAGCCAATGTCAATTCTCAAGCTGTTGCAGGTGTTGCACAAAATCAGAAATGAATCAAGCCATACTATTCACTTCTTGTAAGGTTAATAAATTGATGAATTTATCACAAACGGTTAGAACAGTTAGTTATAAAAAAAACAAGAGTCGTATCCAACTGATTATTTTCCAATAGCATAGTATCTTATTCAGGACAGGAATCCGTCATTTTTTATTACTGTGTTGCAGAAGTAGTAAAAAATAAATAAAATGATTTATTACTCTGGTCAACAAAAAATGTGTTGCATTGATGCAAACACTTATCTTTACTTAATTTTGGGGCGCTGCTTTCAAATCTGACCTTAGTTTTTTTCTGTAAGCTATACTTTTTTGGAATTCACGATTTTTCATTTTTTCGTGCAATGCAAAATTTTTGCAAAGTGACATTTTTAACAAAATGGAGTTATTGCTAGCACTTCAAAAATAGGAAAAAAACAGTCCAAAAATAGAAATATCTAGCAGTACAGTGTGTATTACCATAAGAGAAAGAACTTTCAGATCAATGTTACATGAAATATTGAAAACGAGTAAAGATTA
>JGI24158J21664_10004026_pt1 | contig 18742 bp, 11 predicted proteins | sample Ectturendosymbi3_FD_21664 | JGI IMG/M metagenome (IMG submission 21664)
TGCCAAGTGTGACGCTTACGCACGTTTGTGGCACAAACAGTCACAACTGGTGAGCAAAAGGTCTGCCCGGAGTCGGAGTCGTTAAAATTTTCTACGATTCCGACTCCTCAGGTTGAAAATCCTTCCGACTCCGACTCCACAGCCCTGCTGATAAGTATCATCAGACTCACTAGGTCGCAAGCACCGCCTACCTAGCCGCCATTTCAGCAAAGTACGACCGAGCCAAACATCTCGAATAACCAGAATACGGGCGCGACAAGTTACATCACCAGTGACACGCGAAAAATCAATTAACACAAGCGACATGCGGGATAAAAACAGCGAGACGCTTCGAGTAGTAACTCTGTGCAACGTCTCACAATACTGCAGAGTCCAAACGGAGGATTTTTCACAATCGAAAACAAATGCGAGTATTTTCAAACTGGTGGCGAGGTCAGGCGAGCTTCGAACAAAAACGTGCCGCGCCCTGCTCGTAAATCTTTGCGGCGGTGGAGACCGCACGCCAGGCGACATTTAAACGCTGTCGCGCTTTCGAAATACCAGCAGCGTGCTTCGCTGAGCGGCTTCGCACGGCATTGGCTGCTGCGTCGTCACGAAGAGCGCTACGTCACTGGTAAATCGTTGCACTGATTTTACCGATGACACTGTGCTGCTGCTGCTGACAAAGGAAGCAAGTGTGACATCACAATTCCACAACAGATGAGCGAACAATGAGAGCACCGAGCGCTGCGCGGCTGTGAAGCGCATGCGCAAAGCACCCGAAGCTTTAAAAATGGAGAAAAGAGTTTGCAAACGGATGCGGTGGACGATGAAAAAAAGCACTGAAGATAAATTCACAGGGTTCNGGTCTGCGACGTCTCACTGGGCACCGAACAGGCGGGCNCTTTAAACAGGGCAACAAACATGAAGCAACATCGTATNGAATGGGAGACAACTGGCGATCGCACTGAGGTTGTTACGACTGAAACTGCGCGGTGTAGAAGTTACAGAAATCTCTGTGTTTCTGAGCAATATCAAAAAGTTTGGGGCTTGTTTAAAAACATAAAAGCAAGTCCCGCTGTAAGTTTTAAAACGCAGAACATTGCGATATCAGGAAAGGCTTGTTGCTTTCGTTTGAGCAAAAACAAAATCAAGGAAAACACATCTCTCTGTCTTGTAGAAGTGCAACGAACATCAACCTTTTTATTACGATTATTACTTTTCAGCGATTCGCGATTCTGACAAACTAAGACAAATGCCACGGCTGCGGATTTACAGCGAGGCTCAACGGGGAACGCTGCATTACCTCTTCGCGCTGATGCACGTCCAATTCCTCTTTGCGCTGCCGCGCAATCTCTTTGCGCTTGTTTTTCGGCAGCTGATCGAGTTGGAACTTCAGTTCTTTCTGTTGCTGCCGCAAGTGTTCCATGAATTGCTTCCTGCGACACAAACCGTGCAAATCTGATTCTGCACTATTTTCCCGGAAAAAAGCAAAAGAATCTCTCTTCTGCTCGCTTGTTTGGCCGCCCGCGTCTCGTCGACGTTTCGCTTCGGGAAGGATTTTAGGGTTCGCGTCGCCCGGACAATGCGCCGACCACAGCACTGCTAGTTCAGAGCCCACGCACGCACTGCAAGCGGATGTTTGCTGAGCGGCGCGCGCAAGTGAGTGCTCAACAACACAGGGTGGTCCACAGATACATTACCGGTTAGCGTCACCAACGTCATATGGAATTATTCCGTCGCGCTGAACAAGATAACGATTTCCGATATATTCTTTTTGTGCAGCGACGTGTATATTAAGCAATAAAGAACGGACAGAGTGAAAAGGTGCGTTTGTTTCTGTGCAACGCATTCACCGCAAAACAATGGCCAACAAGAATTGCTCGCGGGCGCTGCCGTCGCCACCCAATGCCGCGGGGCGTCAAATCTACACGATGAACTTCGTGGGCCCACCACAGGCGCTACCGATCAACGCCATAAAGCCATCTACGCGAAGAATTTCATGCACTTAACGTAAATACTGCAATTTCGCTGTACTGCATGCGTTTGAAAGCAGTCCAAACGTCGACCTATGACAACGAAACGAAATACACAATGATATGTTTTCCTCCTTGTTTTTCACCTTGTTTGTACAATGTACACCGCCAACGGTTTAAGACGCATGTGAATAGGAATCCCCTTCAAGGGATTTAAAAGTCCTAAATATTCCTTGCCCTTCCAACATAAATTTATTAAGCCTGCCAAACACCCACAGACGCAGTGCGGCAGACATGTTGATCAAATCAGAGCCGTTTGCGCCCACTTCCGAACACGGAGAAGGAAAAAATCCAGGAAAAAAGTCAAAACGCGCAGCTTCTTCAATCTTGCTAGCGAAGTGTCAGGAAAACATGTTTCGCTTCGAAAATACCACAACGTGGAACTTCTCTGCGCTGGCACAAGATTGCAGACATGTAAGGCGTAAAATTTTGATTTGAACCAAAAACAGAGTAATTCTTGCTTGCAAAGAAAAAAAGAAGACTCGCTTACCTCTCTTTGTCCTGCTCTTTCTTCGTGCTATAAATGAGATCCTTTCGTTCGTGTTCCTGAGCTTGCTCCAAACGTTCCAGCTGAGTTTTTTGGGATCGTTCTAGTTGTTCGACTTCGGTCTGGTACCGTCGCTTCAACGCCTGAAAACGCGCACACGGTATGACACCGATACTTTTCGCCATCCTCGACAACACAAATGCACGAGAATGGGGTTGCGACCAAACAACGGCGAATGTAAGTCTCAACCACCCAAACAAAACTTTAAGAGCAGTTGTTCCCAACTTGCATGAAACCCCGACACAATAATCCTACCCATAAAATCAAACGACGCACTGCACAAAAAACTACTCACGTTTTGTTGTTTAATGCTATTCATCAGCTTGCTTGTGACATAAAATGCGGTGTTACGTTTGAAACAACTGCGCGCATCTCTCATTCGACGCTTATCTTTGTTTTATTGCCGCAACAGCGTAAAAAGTCAGCTTCGCACAAGTACGAAGCAGCAAACGGAATTAAAATCCGGAGAGCTTCTTCAGATGCAAAAATGGATCTAAGCAGGATGTAAGCTCGCCACGCCCTTTCAATTTCAAAATGACGCTCCAGAGTGTCGCGATACCCCACTTGGGAACCCCTACTTTGGAGGATACAAATCGGGGGCCAACCGACAGTTCACCGTCCCCCCCCACCACCACCGCGAGCGAGCATTTTCCACTCACCGTCATGTCGACCTCAAACCTCGACACCATCTGTTCCCACTGCAAGCTTAGCTTGGTGGTCAAGGTGGCGAATTGGCGCTGTTCCTCGCGTTGCAACTTGCGCAGTTCCTGGAGCTCCTGTCGCCTGCGACGGAAAAGCAACGCGCGTAATGGTTCTGCTACGCGACGCGTAAGTTTAGCCGTTGAGGTTCCCTTTTGATGCATGCGAGCGATCCACAGCAGTCACGTTAGAACTTGGGTCAAGTTATGCGGCGACAACGGATTTGTGCTTTTACTACGGATTTATAGTTTTTACAAGCGATTCCTATTTTTACAGCGGATTCATATTTTTACAGTGGATTCATATTGTCACAACGGGTTCATATTTTCACAATGGATTTATGTTTTTTTCTGATTTATGTTTTTTCGTGTTTTTTTACACTGTGTTTAAAGAAAAAGCAGCAAAAGAACGCTTTAGGTTTTCGCGTATTTTCAATAACTAAACTTCCGCGCGCAACAGAGCAACGGATTCCCTTTCAGCTGCTTGTCGTGCACTGGGCACTGGACCGCGATCGTCCCACAGCAACAAATCTTCATTCGATCGGCTGATTGAACACGGCACAGTTAATCTCGGTCGCAAGCGATGGAAGCACGACCGGAGAGAAATGCGGGCAACTGCAACAAGGCCAGTATTAATCCCTGCCAAGACATAAGCTTTGTCCGCAATCGACATCACACGCTGCTCTTTCAAACAGACTCTCGTTCGCGCGGGCACGCCCGGGATTGGAGTTGTTTGTCACTGAAGAGAAAGGTATAAATTTCTTTTCGCAATTGCGACATCTTCAAAGAAGCTCAGAGAAATCGTGTTGCTCTTCGAACACATTTGCTTTCAGCGATGAGAATCTAACGAACTGTATTAGGTGAATATGCTTTTAAACAACAACATGATATTTTATCCCGTTTTCATTTTCAGTGTTTGCGCGGATAGGACGCGCGTGCTAATCATTGTTTCGCCGCCAGGGCTCAGTTCCCAATGCAGCAGGCAAGTCAAATTGGCGAGCTCACCGAAGCACGCGTTTTTCCTTCTGGTTGTCGAGGTCCAAATCGTCAACGACCTTGGAGGTGGTCGACGTCACCTCCACGCCGTCGATAATGTAACGTCGCGTCTTCTTCAGGGTCTTGTGTTGCTGCTTGACGCGCTGCGGCGGACAAAGATATGCAAATGAGCCGCGCGCGTTTCGATTGTTCAAAGCGTGTCTGTGTGTGCGCACGGTGCGAGCAAGAGCAAATTGGGGAAACAGGGATTTTCGCTTTCCGGCAATCGAAACTTCTGCTACAGCGAAAATACACGCAAAAACATGCGTTACAAGAAATTAAACTTGCTGCTTTTGTTTTTACGCCTACTTCCACCGACAGAAATCCCTGTCATCCGTGCGAGTAAGCGTCAGGCGTCACTAGGCAAACATTGCGCGAACTAGAAGATTCGGAAACAGACCAGACGTGACATCAGAAGTTAAACAATCAACTTCTAAAGCGAGCAGGCCCACTTTAATTGCCAGTACATCATCTAACCGCTATCGTATATGTAAACGAATCAAACCACCATGATTTGATAGCAGCATGACAGCATTGCGAGCGGCGCGGCCGTTCTCATGTACGTGACGGTATTTTTTTTCGATATGCCAACGGCCACAAATGTGTCAACTTGAAAGCCCCGTATCGGATAACGCGAGCTCGGCCCGAAACTCCATTGCGTAAAATGCCTGAGTATTTCAAGCGCCAGCGTTTCTACGAGCGGGTTGTTAATGATTGCCAGACGATAATCTGGTGCCGGTTAGCCAGCCTAGCGCGGGGAATGCTGAATGCAAGGCTTCGAGAAGAACTGCCATGACACACGTTCGCATACTGTTACTCGCAAAAGCCATGCAAAGCCAAAATTACTACTTGGAGCATGCATCATTCACAAGCAAGTCGTCAATATGGCACTACAATCATAATTACTGAGCAAGCTTTTGATCAAATCTGTCAAACTTCCGCAAAAAAATTGTACAATGTCTGTAAGCTTGAGATGTGTTCTGCTGTGCCGTTAAACATCATTCAATTGGTATTAAAAATCCAACAAAACGTATATCTTCGCTACTTGCCAACAATTTCTGCAATTTAAAAAAGCATTGCGCCCGCGCACGAAGAATGTTATCTGAAACTACAGACGCAGAGCGCTGATATGCAATAGCTGCCGGTCTATCCCTCACCACGTATCTATTCATCGATAGCGATTAAGCTTACGAAGGTTTGTTNCCAACAAAGTTGTAAAAAAACTGCAATCAGAAAATCAGTTCAGACGCTGTGGTCGTCCGTGACTTTGTAAGCGTCGNAATATAAATGTTAAGTTCGGAATATCGCACAAGGTNATCTTTACACTGTTCTTTGAACAGGAAAATGCAATCAGACTGCAATCAACCGAAATTTTGCAAAACAAGAGCCAGAGTAATGTAGACAGTTGCGTCTCGCGATTGCCTGCCGGTGGCTATTAAAACCGCATTGTTAAAATATGCCACAAATGAAACGAAATACTACATTAGAAAAATTACCCAGTCTTCTCGAGAACAAAACACATTCAGTTTTGGGGTTTCCTATGCAATGGACACGATTAACATTTGGTGGGGATGAAGGCTGTGTGAATGATTTCTGCTCAGTTAGTGACCTGTTTTGTGTTAGTGCATCGAAGATTTAAGTGTTAAAACAAGAAGCACAAGCAAAAAATCAAGGTAGACTTGAATTCGTGATTCAAGATAAGTTGTTTAATGGCATCAAACGAAGCGATGCCGTTGTTATTGCTCCAGAAACTCAAAAACAAACAAAAAAAGAATGAGCAGAAAACAAGATGATCTTTTGTCACCAGCTCAGCAGCAGTCTCAGTCTCCGGTTGGTTGAGGTTTTACTCGACTGTAGCTCATCCTCACAACTTAAATCGCTGAAGGCCAGCTGAATAGCTGCTTGCTCTTAAACGGCATTGATGGCTTTCTTTTCTACTCGTTCACACTATTCTATCCGCTGCTGATGCAACGGCTATTCTGTGAAAACGATCGGTAGCGGCAGAGAGGTTTCTATTTCCCTCGTTAGAAGTACCTGAAATTTCAACATAGGTTAGGAGGACTTGACTGAGCAACGAACAGAAACGGATGAGGAGGCGAAACGCCACGAATGACGACCAGAACGCTCCGCACTCCTTCAGCATATTGCTCAGCTACCGTAGAGAACAAGGCCTCGTGACACTTGCACAGCAAACTCGGCCCATTGCAACGTCCAGGCAACACAAGCAAGCAGAACAACCTCAGATCCGCGACAGCATTCATCCCATGCTGCCGCTTACACAACTAGCAAACTCCCAAAGTGACGAGAATGTCACGAAACAATGCAAACTGTTCTGGATTCCAGCACAAGAAGTAATAGCATGATTTCGAGGATAGGTAGCGTTGGCAAAGAAAAAAATACATCTGAACCCGCTAGGATTGTCCGCTAATTTGAACGAAACGTGGGAGCCCTTGACAGGATCTCTACAAACTGCGCACAAACGTATTCGCGGTGAACAGCTTTGAAACTCACTTCAGATTGCCACCATCACCTGCATTTCAGTGAATATACAAGCACTACAACAACAACAACGACAGTAGAATCGACGGCAAGACAACGGTGTCGGGCTGCAGTTCGCGTGCGTCTGAATTACCGCTTGGATCAACTGGGTCAGTCGTTCTTCAAACAGGCCTTTCACCGTTTCGGAAAAGCCGAGTCGGCTTGCGCGCGGCTCCACATATGTTGACGAAAGCGGATAGGAGGCTCGAAATGGATGGCTGTGTCCTGACGCGGCAGCGGGCCACTGCAAGGAGCGCGAAGGACCGTGTTGAACAGGCTTCGGTAGCAGGCGGTGGGCAACAACGAACTGATTACTCAGAAACGTATGTTTCACTGATGCACGCAGCAGCGAGGCGAAGTTAATTGATATCTGGGTGCGTGGGCTGAGACCATGAAGGGCAAGCTGGCAAAGCTCAAGAAGATCGGAGCACGTTGATTAAAAATGCATAGGCTGATCGCGTTGTGCATTTGCGAAAACGTATTTGCTGCTGCGCGAAACGAATATTACTTATTTGAGCAATAAAAAGCCATCATTTTTTGAAGCGTGGGCCTAGAGGGGCAAGTGTTGAGCAAAGTTCTTAGAGTACATAAGTGAAACAAAAAATAATGGCAAAAGCGGAAAACTTCAGTGTGTAGAACTATTAACGAACTATCGTCGAACACGAACATCGTGTAATTTTCGAATCCCAGATACTTTTGAATGTTAAAATCGAAAACCGCGAACCTTATGTTTCAAAGCTTGCAACTCCCACTCAGTACAGAGAACATTCAAGAACAAGTGCATGTAGCTAGTACGAAAACTGATCAGATTCTTTAACAACACAATGTCTCGTGCAAGAAACTGTTGTCGACAGCAACGTAAGGCAGAATCAAATAAACTAATCCCGGGTGAAATAAGACCGATCTGCATTTCAAGTTTTGTGATGTCATAATGCCAACATTTTGAACACAGGCGCTGGGTGCTTATCAATAACAACGTGACAAAGATAGCATCATCGGTGCCGAAGAGACGATTCCTCCGCTGCACTGAAAAAAAACTTTCGCGTGGGCAGGTTGCTGGACAATACTGCAATTAAATTTCAAAGTTAGCATCGCTTTTCTGCTTCGCTTAAACTCTGTCCATCGTTGTGGAAGCGCGGACCTTGCGCAAAAACGCGCATTTAAAAAAAATACCGCTGGTAAATTGACTTTTTATCGATCCCTTGTAGCGAATCAGATAACCTTTGTGAAAACATCACGCTCTGTTGGTGAATTCTTGGTGGCATTTACAGTATGTTGATACGATTGTATGGCGCAGACCATTTAATCGAGAACAGGGCTTGCAAAACCCAAATGAATGTGTTGCAAACCTTAATTACGTGAAAATAAAAGCAAAATAGCGACTGTGGCCACAAACCTTCCTGCCTTTTGCATACAAAGCAGAGAGGTAAGAAGGAGTAAGACAAATAACGCGGGCCAGGTCCAATCCCACAAGACATTTTAAGCAACTATAGCTTTTTTCGCAGATATTTTCAACACATCTGCCAAAAGCAGCAGTCCAAACGATATACTGGGATGAAAACATTATTGTAAAAGTGATACGATAGAACTTTCTTAGCAATGGGCTATGTCCACGATGTGTGTGAAAGTGCGGCGTTCGTGACATTCGCGTTTGTGCAAATGCTCGGAACTAACTACGGGTGAAATACAATTACAGAATCTTTCAGGCATTGATCATTCATTCATTCATTCATTCATTCATTCATTCATTCATTTTCATGCCCATTTTTACTCTAGGGATGCTCGCGGGGGTAGCAGCCCTAAGAGGACTCAGAATTACTCACCGTCAGCGTCAACAGCTATTCAATAATTCTGCTGGCTCCACACCAAGCTTAATTAGACGCCGTATACCATGCAGGCGACCAGACCGAAAGATTCGACACAGCGACGAAGCGATGGGAAATAGAATCACGACGCTAGCAATTACTTCTACAAAAACTACCGCTACACTTCGCTAAGAACTACTACTAGACTTTACTACTTCTACGTGAAAAAAGCACTAGCTTGTGGCAACTGCGATGCAGACGACCACACAGGCCCGATCGCCTGTCGCGAGCAAACATAACAACACTAATAGCGACGTGATGCTAAATTACCAGCATGGATTATTATCATCATTGCAGCAGGCTGCAGCATGTACCTCGCTTCCGTTCTGCTGTCGTCGAATGACCGCGCCGTTGGTGAGTCTCACGGCGCCTGGACCGTCGCACTTGCCTCCGTCTTCGGACGACTGCGAGAGTCTCGCACCACCCGAGGGAGGCCGTTCCATATCGCGGCCGACCCCCTGCTCCGGCACAGGGGACAGGCCGCTTTCGGCCATCGAGCCCCTCAACGACCTATCCTCGAGTTCGGCCAAGGGCGAACTGAGCACCTCGTCCAAAACGCCCAAGGCCTGTTTTTCGTCTAAGCTCATCGCCGGCGGTTGGCCAGCAATCGCGCTCACGGCCGGTTCCGACATGGACCGACTGAAAGCGGACTGGGCGCCAGGGCGCGCGCGTTCTACATCACTGGGGAGTTTGCTTAAGGAGTGAAAGGAGGTGCCCGTGCTCTGAGCACTGCTTACTACCTGACCTACGGTCGACCTGTCTTCCTTTCCTGGTTCAGCCGCGGCGGGTTTTTCGTCTGCGCTAGCCCTAGTGGTAGCAACTGAGGACGTAGCCGAAGGTGTAAAAGAAGAAGCAACTGAAGACGTGCAAGCGACAGGAAGCTTGGCTGGCTCAGTACTAACATGCCCAGGTGACGCGGCAGCAATCGTCGGCAAGTCGCCAATCCGATCTGCATCCTCGTCCAAGTTGTCGTTGCTGACCGTGCTAACGTTGTCGAGGTCGGCGTCGCCCGACGCCGACAGGGACCGATTGTCCGCTTCCGGGCCGTGGCCGCTGTCCATGCTGCCGGGCTTCGGAGGGACGGCGTCGTCGGTCTTGTCACTTTTGACGTCCGAGTCCAGTTTCTCGGTCGATGCGCACTTTTCGCTGACGCTCGAGCAACCGATGCCTTCGTCAGAGGACGACTCTTCGACGCCGGGCTTGGGGGACGAGGCCACGGGCGGCGCAGGGAGTTTTTCAGGTTCCTCGATTTTAGGGGCGGCCGTTGTCTGAGGGACGGCAGGCTTTTCTTCTTTCAGTGTTCCGTTCGCGGTGGGGCGATCCGGTTCGGGGTCGTCGGCGGCCGGGTCGCTTTTCACCGAAATGGTCTCGGCTTTGCTCGACTCGCTTGGAATTGGGGAGGGTTTCCTCGATGGGTCCGGGGTCACGGACCCATCCTGCAACGCACGAAAAGGCGAAAATTTGAAAGTTTTAGTTGCACTCTAAAATCTAAACATACATTTTTAGCTGCGTATGCTCTTTTACGTTTTTAGCCACACGATAAACCTAGGTGTATAATAAACTTTTAGCAAGGACCTAGAGTTATAGGTGAAACCACAGAGTATACGACGAGGAGAGGAAAGATTTTTTAATAATTATCTGTAGCTTCGTCTCTAAGAACTTCACAACTCTGCAACCGCTAAAATAAAGCAATGAGGCGACAGTGACAAAACATGGAAACGATGAAACTGTTCGAAGCTTGGTGACGATGGAACAAAAACCATCGAAAAAGTTAAGAAAATCTTAGTTTTACCATTATAGTACGCACAGAATGAAAGCAATTTGGAAGAGCAACCAAAACGACACGACGGCACGATTTTTTCAGCAGCAGTTTGAAACGTGTATTTCCAGGGATTACCCCTTTTGAATTTCCACGGTGGGGAAACAAAAGCGCTATTACCAAGCAATACAACATATACATCTTTAAACGCTGCTGGTCGTGACTAGAAAGACCTGCAGCAGCTGCGTTTGCAGCACTGTTGTCTGAACGATGTGGTTTGCCAATGCCTGCCACACTGCAAAGGATGCTGTACTTGTAACAAGAACGTCTCCAACAAATACGCTACGCGAATTCGCTTACAATCATTTTCAGCGAACCATGGCGCTTTCTCGATCTTGGGCGTAGAAAAGCCGACGCAGTTTACTGTGGCGTCACTGAACCAAGTATGACGACACACTGATCGGCAAGGCACACCTCAGTGCTTCCCAACCGCAGCGCAGCGAGACAGTGTCAGGTGTGCAGCGAAATTTTTGAACCGTTTGTATAGGACTCTTCTAAAGAGAGCGTTTCTATTAATTAGGTTTCAGTCGTTGGCTTTGATGTTTCGCGTGATGAAAATTGTGCTGCCGTGGACCATGGGCGGATCCAGGAGGGGGGCGATTGGAGCGATCGCCCCGCCCTAAACTTACGAGCTTGATCCGCCCCCTACCGCGCACATAGTAAAAGGTTGGGAACCCCTGGGCTATGTCATTGGTCGGAGACGAGAATCAGGCTTTTGGTTACAGGCAAGAAAACGTGAGAGATGAGGACACGAAGCACGCACCGCTTCGTCTTTCGATACAAATAATGGTCAGTTCATTCGCTCACGTTGCTATGCGCGTCGTCCTCCACCTCTTCGAACACTTCGGCTTTCGCTTCGGCGGCCAGACGCGAAAGGGGGTGCTTGGCCGCGCCCACCTTCCAGTTGGTGGACGCAATGAAAGGGTGGGTCAGCAGCTCGGCAAGGGTCGCGCGCTTCTCAGGCGCTTTCACCAGGCAGCGGCTGATGAAGTCCGCAAAGTCTTTCGACCTGGACAAACAATGTCAGCGTTGATTAAACCGGATGCAAAACGGCGCCGGTCACTTTAGTTACAAATTATTCCAAAGCAGGACGGACTTCGCTGATAAATTACATCCTTAACAATCGAGACAGTTTCGAGGGAACGGTGGATCGTTTGATTGGTCAACACCTCAAGCCGATGAGGGGCCAGTTATGCGTTTCCCAGCAACCACAAGTTAAATTCCAATGTCATTACAGGTGCTTTTCACCGTGACCAGCGTTGGCGGCGGCGGCGGTATTCGGCAAATCCAGCGCGATCAACGAAATATCAACTTTGGTTCGGAAGTAGAACTCGATCGCTTCGCTACATTGTCGCGATCTGAACGACATTTACGACCAGCACACAGAGGGAAGTGGGAGTAGGCCAGGAATCCCTCGTCCCAAACGAACGCGAAAATTGCTTTTTCACGCAACTTCTTCACATGACACATTTGTTTCTACTATCGAAAATGTTCATCACAACGAAGTAGCGAAGGCATAAAATGTGAAAGGCTTTCGAAGGCGGTGCAGTTCAGCGCGGCGGCGTCGGATTAGTCTCAAACTGTCAGAATAGAACCGAAATGTGACTTTCGGGGATAAAAGGAATGAAACTTAAGTACCTTGTTTGATTGCCATAAAAAAAGCAAAGCCTACACTTGTCGGCCCGTTGTATGTCAATGCCGCAATTTGCGTATATCTGCTGTAGCAAGCTCGCCATCACTTATTTATACCGCGCGCATTGTTCTAGGAAACGTATACAGTAAGTATCGTGTGCTCAGTTCGGTGCGGGAAAGACTGACTGCAGCAAAACGTTAAAACACTTTGGATTTACTTCGTAAAAAGGAACGACCTTATTCAAGAATGGTTTCGAGTGAGCGAGCTCTGGGAGCAAAACGAATCTGCATCAGTCGCTGCAAAGCGAATGACTGATAGGGAGTCAATAACTGGCATTGCAGGCTTCTGCTCCAACAGAACCACCCTTGTGAATGCGAATCGATATAATGAACGGCACCGCTAAGGTGCTGCTCAACAAATCGGCGACAGATTCTGCTCGACGATTAATTCAGCGCGGCAACGAATAGGAGTAATACGGTAGGAAAAGCCTTTTACACGCACTGTTGAATGTCGGGGCTGCCTTATATTGCAAATTCGTTCGTTTCATGTCTGTTTAATCGCCATAAAAGATTCGACGGTCGTCGATGACTGCAACGGTGCAACCAAACGAAGAGGGAGCAGAACAATTTTCAGCAAAAAAATAAAACAACTGGGCTTCTTTTCGGTAAAACATTTCTGTCATTTATCCGAAATAGCCTCCAATGAAAACAACCCATATCTTAAAACGAGGACGGAAAAAATATGTGCCATACGCATCAAATACAATGCCACGTTGAAGTGTCAAGCTTTCCTACAGTATCAAGCTTCGAAAATCCTGAATATGGAATTGCAATTGACATTGCTAAAAAAGAAGTCTGGTGCCCTACTTAACAAAAGTAATTATGCTGGGGACCGACAGGGTGCACCCACAAACGAAATTCGACAGGAAACATTCTTTTTCGGCAAAAACAAATTTCATTTTGCTGCTGATGATAACGCCACGTACGGCGGGGGGTAACCAATGACACACTTTCCTTCAACCTCGACAGCAGCTAACTTGATAAACTACAAAAGAAAAGGCAGCTCATTAAAAATAAGTAAATCTGACTAAAAAAGCAGGTAGCTCATTCTTGAAAACTTTCTGCTTGGAATCGGTCAGTTTTGTGTGCTCACTTACTAAGCGAGAATGTTCTCACGTACATTTGAGAAAGTAACTGTCACTTTCACCAACTGCAAACTACCTGGCCCCAAGGAGTAGAGAAATCTGATTCGAGCACGCTTTCAACATAACATGATCGACGACAACGCATGTCGTCGTGCGTTTAAGCTCTGACTTGATCCGAAGACAATTATACTTCTAATGCAGGGTTCCCACAAATATGCAATCATCAAGTAACTCGACTTTTAATGACAAACTTAAGAATATTTCATGACTTTTCTGCACTACATATTTTCCAGGGTTCTGAGATGATATTTTACTTAAGTCAATAAACATTTGGGGGCATTTTTTCGATTCACAAAAGCTGCTTTGCAGGTTTTTAAAAAAATTTCAGTGCCAAGTACATCATGGTTTCTTTGAAAACCTTGAGTTAAGCATACCAGAAGTTTCCAATCTGATTTTTTCCAGCCTTGTAACTGTCCTGCTCACCTTCACTTTATGACATATTATCATACTGTAAACGGTAAACAAGCAGTTTGACAAAATGCATATTTCTAATACCAGTATGCAAAGTATTCTAACGAATAGCACGACAAATAGAACAAAATTAAGAAACGGAACGCAGAAACCGACAGCGAACACAAGTTACAGTTCAGACGCATCAACTATAATTTTGCATAATAACCTCTTCTAGACTACAGGACAAAAAGCTAAGACTGGGCAATTCAGAACAATTTCCTACTCCGGATTTAGTCCGGAAGGGCTCGGTCGTATCCAGAAGATCCAATCCTATTCTGTTATTTTTCTTTCTGAAATGATGTTTCCTTCATATATGCCGAAAGATGCCTGTGCTGATATGGAACACAGTAGCTCATTTCGAGTCTACCGCGCATGCGCGCTGTAACTTTTTCAGTTGTCAGCGAAAAATGTTCCAAAACATTTGACGTTTTTTGCTTCACAGGCACTGCGCCTGATTAGTATGTTACCATGTCGACTTTAACCACAGTGAATAATCGCAGCTACTCTCGACATAATTGCTTCCAAGATTTTTCTGGAACAGTAAAATTCTAGGACCCGTCAATTCAAAAAGTTTTCCACAACTTTTTCATGAATTTTGATGACAAGTAAGTTTTTCAGGATTTAAGGATTTTTAATGGCCGTAGGCAGGGTTTTTTAGGACTTGACTTCGGTGACCGTTAAAACATTTCGAGAGACCGCAACTATTTCATCTGAATACCGAGGTGGTCACAAAGCGAGGTTTTGCGTACTTTGATGGTGGTCGAAAACGAGGCTCTACTGCATTTTGAGAGACCGTTGGGAAAATTTGAGAGACCGTTTCGGACTCTCGAAACACCTTATAAAACACTGACCGTAGGAACCCTGCAACGGTAAGAATGTTACCCTTTGTAGGGCTCCTATTTGCAGCTTTTTCTCGTTTTCTGAGCATTATCAATTCACACAAAGGATCAAACAATGTCATTATAACAAGCTACGTCAGGGATGGGCAAATAGCGGCTCGCGGGGCAAATGTGGCCCGCCACAGCTTTTCAAGTGGCCCGCAGAAGCATTTAGAAAATACCTTCAAATCTGAATTTTCCTCAAACTTATCACAACAAATGTTAGTGCTGACTGCTTAGGCTAGCTTAACCGAGACTTGCTTCTATTTCACTATGGAGGTACGGCCCTTCGCCAAACGTAGCCTTCTGAAAATGGCCCCCGACCCAAATCAACTGCCCACCCCAGAGCTACGTGGTTATCTCGTTCCAAGAACCTTCAGAATAACGTTAAGGTGAAACTACGCTACAACCCACCATCTTTGCGGTGCTTCTAGAGTGGGTGGGTCGGACTTGGTGATCCGGAGCAACACACGGACGGGGTTCAGGTCGTGGTTCGGGGGCTCTATCTGCGCTAACTCGATCAGAGTGATGCCGAGAGACCAGACGTCGGCAGCATACGTGTAAGGTGTGTCCTGAGGAAGAGAAGAAACAAACGACTGTTGGAAACTGTCTGAAGAAAAGGCAATGAAATGTGCAGCAGGTCTGAGAATGCGAAGGACCACAATCACTCAACAGACGTAGTAGATATTCACGCAATCAACTGCTATAACCACCGTTCGACCTGGTGCGTTAAGTACTTTCTATACATCGACATGTGAAATGAAGGAGTGAATTAAGCACATTCAACAAACAATGCAAGGTGAGCCGTTGTGGCACCAGTGATGTCGTCTGCAAAGACGCGAGGGATCATCGTTCCCACGCCGTTTCGCGACGAAACAGCATTCTCTTTTTTTTGTTAGGAAACACATATGTCCGCGCTTTTCTCGTAATCGGTGAAGTTTTTAAATGAAAAAGTGCTGAACTATCTTTGATTGTAAGTAACGGGTAATTTTTTTTGCGTAATAGAGCGTTCCCGCACTTCTTTGTTTGGCGTGACGCTCCTGGGCGATGCGCACGATTACAGTTCTATCTCGAACAAAAGAGCACTCTGATATTCCGATCAATGAACTACACGCCATACTTTTTATAAGCTAAATAACGTAGCAGTTTACCAGCGACGCTCAGTCAAGTCGACAGCTCGACATAAAAATGGTACAACACAAACGAAGCATGGGCGGCAGTACGGGAAAAAGAACCACGAGATTCTCTTTACCTTGAAGGTTTCGCACATGATGACTTCCGGCGCCATCCAATACGGCGTGCCAATAAAAGTGTCGCGTTTTTGAAATGTCTTGTCATTTTGTGCAGATACCCCGAAATCAGCTGAAAAAAAACGACACGTTGCAGCTCTCCTAAAACAGTGCAATTTAAACAACAAGCGCCTCGAACACACAAAGCAATTGAAAATAAGCCCAAGTGGTAAAATCAAAGCCTGGCACGATTAGCAGCAAAGTAACTTAATTTGAAGCCTTCACGAAGCGGCGGCAAGTGCTACTGTTCCAACGCGCTCTACGGAGGGACATACTGACCTAAACGCAAAATACCTGAAGTTGGCATGTCAATTACTTGGTACAAGACACCAAGCGTGCTACAGTTACTCACCTAGTTTCACTCCACCCTGCATGGTCAGAAGGATGTTACCGGCCTTAAGGTCGCGATGTATAACTTTGTGTTGATGCAGATATTGCAACGCTATGCAGGTTTCCTTGCAAACGGCTTTAATTTCACCTTCACTCAAACCACGTTCCAATTCTGGAAAAAGGACAACACGATAAAAAATGCGGAAATGCCGCCATCGTAATTCAAGTGCGTCTAAATTTTTGTTTCGCAATGGGAACACTTAGCGCGTCGTGTCAATTACAAAGCTTTTTGGTACCCTGTAGCAGGACTGCACAACATACGAACGGCCCCCGATCCGCATGCGGCTCGTAAGCACTTTTTCAATCGCAGAAAATGTTGCAAAAGCCCGACTTTGGAAATTGTCTTTCCAGAATTTCTTTCAAACTACAACGGAATAGACTTTCGCGGCCCGCGGTAAATTTACGTTGATCAATCCGGCCCTTCGAGCTTTCTGAGTTGTGCAGGCCTGCCCTACAGGAAAGCTGCTCATCCTTATAGTCGTACTGTAGGAGCAGGTTAAGGATGAAGTTAAGAACAATGTTTAAAGGACTGCAGCAGACAAATACTGAATATTAACAGGATGTAGGTGCATTGTTGGATGCAAGCCCAGTTAACGCTGTTGTGAACGTGTCTGGTGGATCCGACAGAGCAACTGACAATTTAAACGCGTTCTGGCTATCTGAAGCAAATATGCATTACAAATGAACGTGTCTCATTGGGAACGCCTGATTTCGTAATAACACAGAGGTTAACACAGAGGCAGAAGTTATAATCTCTAGGCATGATACACATCTGCATAAACAGAAACCTGAATTCAGCACTTCAATAAACGATTGATGGAATTTCAGAGCAAACAACCAGACTCAGCGAAACGCCAAAGTAAATAAGTACTGCAATAGCAACATATTAGCAAACACTCATTTGTAGAAGGGAGCAGTGAAGCTGAACTCAGTCAACGATAACGCAACAGGAAACGACGATCCAGTGAATCTTACGGCAATTAAAAAAACGCTCTCTCTGTAATTCAGTAAATCAGTAGTAGATGCTTCATAAAGCTTGATGGGGGATGCTACAGGCCGCACGTAAAGTGAGAGATACTCACCAGCTGTACTGGTACAGCCAAACCTTTGCAGTGTTTTTGATGACCATCACCACTAGTGTGCTAGCTGCTGAGAGCATTGTACAGAATAATTCAAATGACAGCCTTAAAACTTGTGCCCAACGCCGACATCACAACCTCAGTCGCAATTGTACAAACAAGAATAATAAGGTGAAAAAATCATCATCAAAAAACTGTTATTAAGGTTGCCACTTTGCCAAAACACGATTGAAACTTCTAATTTGTGCGGAATCAATGCTTAATTTTTTAATGTGGAAGTCTGAAGTTAGTTATTTGTTGCAGTCATTATAAAGAACACAAAAAGCTTCGTATCAGCAAAAATAGCTGGACAAGAAACAAAAATACAGTAAACATGAGACAATTTTATGGTTCCAACAGAAACAAACAAAAGTGACACCATGGGCAATTTTCAGAATTATTAAGACTAGTTTCAACAAGCGAATCATCAAGCAAGGTATCGACTTATGTGAAGATTTTTCTCATATTGTAACCTGTTGACCAGTCTCATGCAAAGACATGTGAAATTTGACAAATTTACGTGCAGATGGGAGTACAAAATTATAAGGATTACCACAAAGTATAAACAGCCGCATCCAAACAAATTAACACACCACCAACCATCACTAAAGAGTAAACGAACTACGTATGACCAATTGACCAAGCGCTAACACAAGGATTTGTGCAATACACACAAATCAAACAGTTTTTGTCTTTTACATTCATTCATCCAGTGCTTATGATCTCAATCATCAGTGATTTTGCACTAGCAAGTTCACAATGTAGCTTTAAAAAAATACTGCAAGGAAGTGCTTATCATGCACAGAAAACCTGGACACACGAACCAATATAATACTCGTACCTCCTTCAAACAGCACAGAAATGTTTTAACCTCAGCAGCAGAAACATTTTTGAAATGTAGAAGGTCAATATTTTGTCTGATTGGCAACTTTTGTAAAATAACAACACTGGAAAAATTACATCTACTGTAAATTATTGTAAGGTGATATTAATATATTTCATAATACCCATACAACCAAAATCTACGCAGCAGGGTTGAGAAAAACCTGTTCTTTTGTCAAAGAAAAACGTTTTTTTGTATTTTTTAAAAAGCAACAAGTTTTTGTTCTTTCTTTCAAAAGAAACACAAAAACCCATTCTGAATTGTTTTTGTTTCATGTAACATCACCATTTTCAAAAATACACAATAACAACTTGTTATACCTATTATGGCATTCAAAATTGAGGGTAAAGAAATGTACCTCATCTTTGTTTTCGCAA
>JGI24158J21664_10004027_pt1 | contig 18737 bp, 12 predicted proteins | sample Ectturendosymbi3_FD_21664 | JGI IMG/M metagenome (IMG submission 21664)
TCCATGCATAGGTGTAGGAGCAGGCAATGTTTTGAGGGTTCAAAGGATATTGTGTCCTAATTCCCCCAAATGTGCCCGAAAAACGTTTATGGGACAAACGTCTCTCTACAAATTTTCTGTTGCACTTGGTACATGTTGCCATAGATTTGAAAATAAAAAATTTGGTTCTTGAAATTTAGTTTTCAATAGCCCAACTGAAAAGAGAACATTCAGAAGCCTGCTGACTCTTGAACATTTGTCTCATAGTTGAGGTTTGGCGTTCCATTGACATTCCAGCCGTTACTGTCAGCAAGGAACCTCACACTTAGCTGAGGTAGGCCTAAAGTTGCTTCCATCGCCGAAGACATATAGCCCATGTGATATATATGTGGCATGTGTCAAAACATATTATGACTGTGCTGTGAGTCTCACAACATTGTCTGTTGAATTGCACATATATGCAACATGCAACAAATTGTGTGGCAAAATATGTTCATCCAAACACTGCAGNTAAAATTGAAAACAAAAGCTTTTTGTCCTTGCCTGGCATGGAATCTACTAATATGAAGTACAGTAGGTGCCCTGCAGCATACTTGATTCNCACAATGTACACTTAATAAAGCACATAAGTGAAATGNGTTTTTTTGGCCCAAGCTTTCAATTGAGTCAGTTACTCATCAACTCTCTAAAGCTAAAGCACGAAGTTACNAGAAACAGTTACAGTTTATNNATATTTATATGTGTTTTCTATGACACAAACTTTCATTTATACACTCAACAACAGAAAAGTATAATTTCATTAATATTGTTAAAAAATTTCGAAACTTCTTTACCGGAATTTTTTAAGGTTTTGCTCAAATATTTGACAAATCAAAACATTTAGGGATGCGCTAGCACCCCTTGCACCTATACACTGGCTTCATGCGTTGGTGTCATCTTTGTCTGTCTCATTTCTACTAGTCAGTGTGGTGGTTACAGAGTCAAGCTGCTTGGAATCTTGAAAAAAATTCAAGTGGATTAGCCGTTTTCACTGTTTGTGATTTGTCTTCCTTTTGTACACTATGTGCTGACTTGCCCAACGTCTGCCTTTTCCTTCACATTATGCTGACGATGAACATGAATGGCTGATCAGACCCAAGCAGCGCGCCCAGCCCAGGCCCAGCCTATTTGCAAGAAACTGATCAAGAACTTGCTTTATGTTTTGCTGGACTCGCAGATATTACTGGTTGTTTTCAGGCATCACGGCACAGCGACAAAAACGCAAACGACGTTCATTACCTCGTAAAGGACCAACGCTACAGTTTTGTGTAACTCGATCACTTGGTATATTTTTTTCAAAACACGTTTATTGCAGCAAAGACAAACTTCTCCCACCTAGCCGATGCGGTGAAAGTATAGAGTTGGTTGAGTTTATTGGTCCAAACATCACTCAATTTCATGAAAATTAAAGTTGAAGCACTGGGACACCGAAAAACCTGTTACAGGTTGTCTCGTCGGGCACCCCTCAACAGTTTCATAAATTTCCACCATGGTTTAAAGTTAATGGCAGAAAGTTTGGTAATGTAATAGGACTATATTTTTGAAAGGGATTGCAGTCTGCTGTATGATCAACACAGTTTCGCAAGAGTGATAGGTCGCAACCAGTATTAATCGTGATTTGCCCGATTCCGCAAGGAGCTGAGCATGACAAAGAAAGTATAATTCCAGCTAAAATAAAACTCTGCTGGGGTTTCCATAACCCATTCGCATCCAAGCAGACAATTATTTGCTATGCAACAGTTCGTATTTCTGTGCCAAGAAAAAGCCAATTTTCCAACTTCTGCAAATGCCAGCCACTTGAAAGGTCATGTGCAGCGTGGTGGAGAAACCTTCACATATCGTGCAGAAGTGGCTAAGCACGGTGCAGAAATCCTCAAAGGGCACGGGCATGCTGCAGATGATGGAAAGGCCCCTTGACGCAATCTCGCTGCAAAACAAAAAGACCGCCACACCAAAAACAACGATAAAAGCCATAAAACAGCAAGAAACAATCAATTCATGCACACAAAACGCACTAGAATCTAAAATTGATATTGCAATTACAGTATATACGTGTCAAACCAAAATTACTGGTACATCGCACGTAAGCAGAGATCGATAAATTTTACAGCGCTTAGCCATTACACAGCACCCTATAGTTAATCACTATATGCTTTAACTGGTCTGCCTTTAAACTGCTTTTTGAATGCCGGTGTTTGAAATGTCACATAAGGAAGGATCAATGGAGTCCCAGATGTTGAGCCAAGGCCTTTTAGAGATCTTTTTCCTCTAATTGTTGAGGCCAGTTTCCAGAGGTATTCACCTCGTGTGGCAGCACGGGTTGCGTGAGAGTGGCCCTGACTTACAGCAGGAAAGAATTGATTGAAATTAACAGGAATTCTGCCCCAGTATAAACTATGCATAAATTCGCCTATTTCAAGAATGTATATATAATAATTTCAAGAACGTTTGACTTTTTCTGCAGTGGTAAGACTCTCGAACTAAGAGAACTCTAGGTCATTGCTCTTACTACTTTGTTATGTAAAAAGCATTTAGTCGGTTCAAAGCAGTTTTTCCAGCTCCACACCAGACACCAGTTGTACATTGGAAATGAATATGTATAAGCAAAACTGCAGTAAGCTGATCTGAATGCATTATTATCAAGGTAATATCTTATCCTATAAAACATTCCAACATTGCAGGAGAGTTTTAGTTCAAGGTTATGTATGTGGTCTCCCCAAGAAAGACTTTGTTCAATCGTACACCACAAGATACTTGATGCAAGTTGATTTTAACTTAAAATCACAAGATTGGCTTAAGCTGTTGTTGATAAGCATATAGGCTCTGTGTTTTTGTAGTAATTTGAAGACAACGTATTATACCGCATCCATTCATGAACTTTTTGCAGTTCACTCTTTACTCCATTTTGCAAGTTAGCAGAATTGGTACAGAATATGGTTAACAATGTATCATCAGCAGAGAGCGTAGAAGTAAAGTTTAATAATTTTGGGAAGTCGATCACGTACAATGCAAAGAGTAGAGGTCCTCAAGATGAAACCTGGGGTACCCTAGAGTTACCTCCTTGGTACTTGACCTATATTCCCCAACAACAGTACACTGCTGTCTGTNATGCAAATAACTAGTAGGAAGCTTGTGAGGNAAAACTCTAATCCCATAAAACTGTTCCAACTCTAGAGCTAATTGTAAGTGCGAACAGAGTTTGCNTCAGAACAAGTTTGGCTCCTCGCTGACGAAGAGCGATANGCTCATTGCTGTGATCTCACTCTAGTGTCCAGCTGACTACTCGAACTTTATATTTTAGCTAAAGCTTGCTCAGCACTTCTTGAGCCGCCAAAGTAATCTTGCTACGTGTTTGTGTTTTACGAATGGCTTGTCCTGAGTGAAACAAGTTTGTTTTTGTTTGCTCATCCAAGATGTTCAGTCCTTAAAGTGAACGTTCACTGCTCTAATCAAACTTGGTCTATGGGTCTTTCGAAATTTATTTGCGACTCGCTTACGATGAAAAAGTCGTTTTTTTCTGAGTAAGTACAGTAGGTACGAAGCTGTTTTGTTTTTTCGCTAAGACATTTCGGTCATTTTTTTGGTGAGACATTTTGGTCACTGAGACGTTTCGATCATTTGTCTAGCACAGTTGTACTGACACTCGCCGTAACAGTATTCATTTAGTCTGTATTTTCAGACATTCTGACCGAATTGACTTTAACGTATTCAGTCATTTTAAAAAAATGCCGTTTATGACCGACAAATGGCCGAAAAAAAAACAGGTACAAAGCCTTAAATTTGGAAATCGTTCCACGGTTACTGCGCAACGAAAGGTATTTTTGCGCTTTGTTAAATGCAATTCAGAAAGGCTGTAAATTTTTCGAAACGTAGAAACAAAACGCGACCTATTTTGAGCGATGTTGTTTTGAGTAAAAGATATTTGAAATGAGAAGCACTGCACGTAAAACTTCATAAAAGTTTTGACTCGCGCAGGCGAACTCCTGTGGTTTGCCAAACTACAACTGTTCTAAACTGCCAAACTGTTGTTCAACTGCTGAGCTGATATTAAGGACGCTGCTCCGACGAAGTGAGCTGTTTCGTTTGCACCGTGCTAGGGGCTGCTGCTCCTGGAGGTGTTTAAATAAATACTTGCTTCTGGCAGCGTGTTTCCTGTACGAGTTTACTTTGTATTGGCGACTTACGGAATCTGCTAATTACTTTCCGATATGGATGGTAAATACCGACTTCTTGGATTATTTCCGCTTTGCTGAATACCTATGCGTTCGTCTTTGCGAAACATTCATCATTCTTTTGTATGGCATGAAATCAAGGTAAGTGACTTGTTTTAAAATTATTGAAAATCAACAGAAAATATGTGGATATTGTGGAGTGGCAACGAATGATGTTTCACGGAGCTTGCTGAGTCGCTGAGAGGGTACCACTTGCGTCTGATCTTCCTGCATTTTCACGTTTTGTAATTAAAACGTTTCGCTATTCAATTAAAACGTTTTGCTATTTATTCATTCATTCGCAAAGTTTTTCGAAAAGAAGGTAGAACTAACGTTAAAACTCGCCATTTTCCCGGAACATTGAAATGCTGCAAGGCGTGCGTGTTTGCCTTTCGTCATTGCCAGGAACGTTTTGGGCACGTCGAGCGACCCGAGCAAACGCATTAGCCTACTAAATTGAAATAAAGCGTTATTGACACTAAGTAATCGCTACCTTTTCGTTCAGTGTGGCCTTGCGTTTTGCTTCAGACTATCAACAATCAACAGTGCTTGACTGTGCGATTTGGTTTGTCGCTAAAAGGTGTAAGTTCATAGCAAAACATTTCGTCAGTTTTTAAAATGAAAAATTGTGTGCTAATTCACTCTTTGCGCGATTGACTCCTAGTAGCTTCCTATTTAGCTTATGTGCTTTAGGGGAGCTCCCCGTTAATCCATGGATATTGCGGTGTAGTTGATTTGCAGTGAATTGAACACGAAATATTCGAAGCGGGTCAGAAAGCAAATACTAAAGGCAAGTGATAACGTGATTCGAGTCAATGACCGACTCGAGTCAGGCTTTTTACCGAATGACTCGATTGGCGATGAGTGACTAGAGACTCGAGTCATTTTCACGAAATCTCCAAACGTCTTAGTGACAAACACAGTTTTCACACAATGAAATGAGCGTTTTTGATTCAGTGACGCATGAATATTGGCGCACGTTTTCTGTTACGACTGTTTTCTAGTGGTGTTATTCTCTTCTTTCAGGACCAGGGGTTCCATGAACTGAAGTAGCGTTGAGATATTGCGTTTCACTGAGTGACCAGCAGCCCACAGTACAGCACATTGTGCACATTACCCTGGTCTAGTGTAGCATTTAACATGATCGTGGCAACTGGTCCTATACTTATACTTCAGCTTTTTGTTGGGGCAAGTGAAAGACAAGTAGGTGTATTTGTTGCAGCATGGTTAACCTAGACTTGTCGAATTGACTGAGAATGAAGGAAAGAAGTGAAATAAAACCCAGCTAACATACAAAAAATAAAACGTTTTTAAAAGTTTTTTGTATGTTTAAAAGTCTTAAAATTCTTTTAACAACGTTTTGAAAACGTTATCTGTTAGCTGGGCAGCTAAAAAACAACACTGGGAAAATGATTAAATTTATTTAGCTCGTCACTGACTCGAGCTTGAAAACCAATGACTCGAATGTTTTTGTTGCTCGACCAACTCATGACCCGACCTAAATTCGAAAAACGTAAATGACCCTGATTCGACAAATATGACTCAGTCACGTTACTGCTAAAGGCTAGTAAGTATCATACGTGCGTACAAAGCAATTCTCCACCATATTTTGCACCAGCTGAAACAAGTCACCACAGTGTGCACTGTGGCGTTTAAACCAGGCCATCGCAGTAAAGCCAGTGTCGGCTCTGCCATTAGGTGAACTAGGCGGCTGACTAGGGCGCTGGGCCAAAGGGGGCGCCAAAAAAGGGCCAAAAATACAACTTTGTGGTTTAAAGAGTGACGTAGGAATACCAACTAAAAGTAACGTAACATGATGAAAGTGAATGGAACACACCTTCACGCGGTTTACGAGTAGATAGAGGTACTACACTATTTCGGATTTGCTGTAGAAGAGTTAAAATTTTTCCTAATAATTCAATTTCACAGATACTAGATAAACTATGTCGCAAACTGGTGTAAATTGTATTCATCTAATAACGTTTTGTAATGTACAACAAATATCCTTATTTTCGTAATGTACAAGGTGATGATATGCAGAGTAAGAACCTTTGTATAGGAGCGATGGGCGGTGGAAGGGTCTTGCCTATGGTGCTTACAATACACGTCTATCAATGCCGTGCTGTCAGGGCCAGAAAAACATGCCCTGCAGCAGACCAAACATTATCAAGTAAGCTGCAAAATTTTAAGGTTACCATGTCTGTTCTTTTCATTTTTTCATTTTTCTTAGCTGCATCGTTTTTACCGGAGTTGGTTTATGTCGACATCTTCACTAAATTACGTTTCAGCCATCGAATGCAGTCAGGCTGGGAAACGCTGCCGGAACGCCAGCATGATTGGCGTTAGTAGCACAGTTAACCAGTCAAATTTCGACTACAGAACGCACCACCTTAATTTATTCAGCCAAACAGATTCGCAACTGCAGCTGAGCTGGTACACATCATAATCAACATGGTGGCATTCGCGAACGTCAGAGCTTTGTTGTGCATGTGGAACTTGGTCGACTGTTATGACACCAGACTATAACAATGGGCCTGCCGAAACAAAGTTTTGATCCTGAGGCCTGTGCTAGATTTTTTCTTTAGGTGAATACTGTAGCGCCTTTTGCTTGTATAGACAATATATTTATTAATTTAGTGTTCAAATTGAACACTGCATTCATCTAATAAAGTAGCTTGATGTAAAAATCGATCTTATATACGCCATATGTAAAACGCACGGTCTTTTTGGGGGAGGGGTGAAGGAGTGGACCTTATAAACCTTGGGACGCACCAGCAAAAGGATGGCGTCATCTAAGAGCGAACACTTCTTTTAAGCTATGAGGGTGCCGCTGAAAATGGATTTTACCTAGAGCGCTGGGAATGGCTTGCTCCGGTCCTGAGCATACCTAAACCCAATTTTGCCACCAGAAATCGATCTTTTCGCAGTGCGTCTTTTTTCGCGATGGCGTTATATCAAATTCGGTTAAAAAGACCTGAAAGCAAATTTTTCGAAGTCCATATGTCGAAAAGAAATTGTAGTTAATCTTTCTAAAGCCAGATTGCTGCCTGCGTGCATATTGCAGTGATTACGTGTCTCAAGTCATTGGTTCGATTCAATCGCTTTTATTCGCTTGATCGCTTTTTTTCGCTCGATTTGACGAGGTTTAGGTTTTGTGGAGTTCATGTGATGACGCTATTCAAATCACACTTTATGTAAACTGACTTGTCTCAAGCTTGATTGTTGTGTGAGCAACTCGACTAAAGTCATAATTTTCTGACTCGAGTCATAATGTGGTTTAAACAAAGCGTCCGCACTTTTTTAGAAAATATGAACACATCTGATTTTATCTGACTACAGAGTGAGTCGAGCCGGCAACCCATTGACTCAAAGAGTTGTAACTCGAATCGAATTGCTCATGTCTATGAATCAGTTGAACTCGACACGAAAAAATGTCAAATGACTGGGACTCGGGGAGGTTGTGGCACGACTTATTACTCGAAGAACATGACTTGAATTCGATCGCATCGCTAACATTATGCAGAAAAAAGACGCCCCCGTTGTTTTACTGCAACTGGCTGGGATAGCGGGTTTTCATAACATGACTTCTTTTCCTGCGGTTCTAACACAAATGCTGGGACACTGCGGCTGTAAGTTTCAGGGATCGTATGTATGAATATTACATTTGCGAAAAAAGTTAAAAACGAATGAATTTCTTGAGGAAAGAAACTCGTCTTCGCTGCAGTGGTGATTCGGCTGGTTTGACCCTGCCGTATTGCTGCCTTTTCTCCGAATTCCTGATGAGCCAATACCAAAAATTCAAAAAAAATCTCTTTTTGTGTTGCTTAACCACAGCCGGAACTAAAATTTCAGGCTCCGGATCCAACATCTAATCCCGCTCCAGAATCATTTGGTCCATTGAAACACATTTTATTATTTGTACATTTCGGTTGCCGCACAAGCTAGGTCTGTGGAACCGACACCCAAGTTCCAGGCTCCGACTCCATCATTTAAAAGTTTCCGGTGTCAAGCGAAGTTTCTGACCTCTGCGAGATTTCTGACCTATTATTGCTTGTAGGTTATTTTGCTTCTTAGAGTATAGGAATAAAGTTTGGCGATTACTTTTTTGATGTGTGTTGTGTAAACGAAAACTTTTTGATTAGATGTCAAATACCCACAACAAGCTACAATACGGGAATAACTATAACCACTGAATAAATTTTGGCTTATTCTTAGATCTCAAGTATTTTTCTTTTTATCAATCTAATCCAAACTTAACCTGTCACACTTACCCAAACACCAAACCCTAATCCCTAATAATAACTTTTCTCATCGATTTGATTTGTAGAATATTACTCTGTGCATGTGCACATGGCGAGAAGTCAGAAATTTCGCAAGTCAGAAATTTCGCTTGACACTGGCTCCATCCAAAATTGGTTGGGCTCCGGTTCAACAGCCACGGGTTTAACCAAAACCTTTTCCTTGTCATATATATGAACGCCAAAACCTATGAGGGCAAGGATACACCGTAGAGGCTAAGATAAATACTGCTACCATCAATACTAGTGAAGATTAACTGTTTGCTGCATGTTTTTATAACAAGCGAAGCAGAAATAATGGCGCTGAAAAAATGAAACAAAAGCGAGAAAACTGTGGCGGCAGTGACGTGGTGGTGCCTTTTGCTTTCATATTGGTTTCATCGATGCAAAGGTTTTGAAACCTGGTATTGGTCCATGTTTCGTAGAACCGTGTTTGTTGCTCTAAAAATCTATGCGAATTCTTGACTTCATATTATGGACAAGATTTGATATTGCGTGGCAATAAGTTTATGGTTTTGTTATGAGGTTTTGGCCTGATGGCTTCAAGCATTAGAGTCTTACAAGTTGAATTATAAAATGCTTAGGTATGCAATCAGTGAACTGTGGAAAGACAAGAACGGATTTTTCGGTCGATCTCAAGCAACAAATAGACCTCTAGTGACTCCCGGATCACACAAAGATTTTCCCGACTCAGACAAGACGCCTATCGTTGATCAGTTGCAGAACTGAAAATGACTGTTCTGACTTTTTGTTGAAATAAAGCAACGCTATTGCGGACTAGTGGTGGGCGTCGTCGACTTCGCATCACATTTTCTGCTGCTGATCATAGGCGCACGAAAGAAAGCTTTTTCAGGGCGGACAATTGATTTGCCCTGACAATTACGTAAGGCCCAGACTTTTCACGGCGGCTATGGCTAGGTGCTTCGTGTAACAGTGTGTGGATTTGCTGAACCCTTCATGCACGGCCAAAGCCGATATATGGTCTCCGACAATTTCAGCCATGACTGGCCAGTCGACAGAGCTAGAAAGATGTTCAAACCATCTACGGATTGGGCAAGACTTCTAGTTCCGACTGAAAAAAATTTTTCAGTTTAGGGTTTAGGGTTCTCCGGGGAGGACGTCGCAAGCGGAGGGGCTGATGCATTTTTTTGCCAACTTTATCCGGCTCTGGGGGCCAATGCAACGAGCAATTTTTTGGCTCAAGTTTTTTTTTGGAAACTAGACTATCATTCGAGTTTTTGGAGCCCTTGATTAGCCAAAACTATGGCCTCACACACCAAGAATTGGTGAAGATTTGTACCCCAACAAACGCTAACCTTGGTATATTACACCCATATCATATATGGCCATAACTCACTAGCAGCTTGAGCTAGCGAGCTGTTCAAGCCCTCTAAAGACTCGTGAAGTCTTGTAGTTTAGACTGAAAAAAATGTTTAGCTTGGGATGTCGTTTTTTTGTTGATGTTTACATAATGAGAGAATGTTTGTGCATATTTATTTACATTTGGATGATGTCATAATCCTCTGGGAGTCGAACAATTGAGCCTATTTCGTGGATCAAAGCTTTTTGGATTCTAGGGTACAATACGAGTCTTTAGGTGTCTTTAGAGCAGGGGTCGGGAACCTATTTGGCTAATGGAGCCATGAAACTTACATATTTTCAATTGTATTTCCGTGAGAGCCATATAATGTTTTTCAACACTTAATTCAACTAATTTACTTAACTAACGTGTGTATTTATAAGCGAAATTAACAATTGTATACAATGGTAATGTCTGAATTTTGCTTTAATATCATGCTTCTTGCTGTAAATGCGACTTCTGGTGCTGCATGGTGTTGCTGATGTCTTTGTAGGAAAATTACAGAAAAAGTTTCATCCGTGACAATCGTGTTAAAAAAATATCAAGCGAGCCAGATGCCGTCGTCAAAAGAGCCACATCTGGCTCGCTAGCCATAGGCTCCCGACCCCTGCTTTAGGGGGTTTGATGGACTTTTTAGCGTTTCTGGTTCAAACATTATGGCAAAATAACCAGAAATTAATTAGGGAAATCCCCACTAACCCCTAGGGAATTTTTATATAATTTGGATCTTTGGCACCAGAAAGCTAGGAATCGATCAAGTGCTCTAAAGACTCGTATTTCAGCTTAGAATCCAAACAAATTTGAGCCACTGTATTGGCTTATTGTTTGGACGATGACGTAATAAAAAGAAAACAAAAAAGTAAAACATACCCCAATCCTGACGCCATCCACCAAAAAACCCAAATCTTAAAAGCTTTTCTTTCAGTCTAAGCTACAAGACTTCACCGGTCTTTAGAGCAGCGGTTCTCAATTGGGTGTGCGAGAAGGGACTTCTTGGGATGAAAACTTCTCTGATAATGCAAAAAACAATACATCAAATGGTGCAATAGGTGCAAAAATGATTTTTCTTTCCAGACGGGGTGCGGCCTTCAAAATGAATTGAGAACCGCTGCTTTTGAGGGTTTCAATAGCTCTCTAGCATAAGCTGCTGCCGAGTTATAGCTTGCCAAGTTAGCCGTTAGAGGGCAATTCACACTTTCCTGCAATTTTTTGATTTTTTTGAAAAATGGGTTTTGGAGCCACAATTCTGGTTCCAGATTTGCTAGAAGGTCAATCAAGGGCTCTAAAGACACGAATGATCGACTAGTTTCCAAAAAAACTTGAGCCAAAAGAATGCCTCGGTAGGTTGGCGCCCAGGGCCAGGTAAGGTTGGCCAAAAAAGTAAAAACATGTCCTCATTGTTACGTCAACTACAGAAAACCCCAAATCCAAATAAAAAAATTCTTGAACGGTGTATGACATGGAAAGCACTAACTGGGTAATATGACAATTAATTGCAGCTGCCATAGGCAATTGCTGGCATTAGAGAGATAGTTTCAAAAACGATGTCGCCAAATTCGTTGTAGCTGCAAAGGCATATATCCGGTAATTGTGCCGTGAAGAAATCATGCTTTTACATTGCATTGTGAGAGAAATGGGTTCGCTTCCTCATTTGATATTTAACTGCTGCCTTTCTAGCTGTTCACGGTAGCACGTTTACAGAAGATTCATATTAACTCCTGTTGTAGTTGTTCGTATTAAAAGCAGGGTTGCGGAGTCAGATGAAAAATATCGAAACTTTTCAAAATTTCCGACTCCCGACTCCGACCTTTCCAAAATTTCCGACTCTTGACTCCGACCTTTCCAAAATTTCCGACTCCGACTAATTACACCAAAGGGAATGAAATTTGGCAGTTAAAATCAATGGAAATCGTGGTGCACAGCAAGAAATCTCTTTTAACAAAAGTTTCAAAGAAACTGAACCATTTCAACAGGAATTCCCAATTTAAAAGTGTGATGTAAAAAATGATTCAATTGGACATCTGGAGTTGGAAAAAATTCAACTCCGATTTACCGGTGCTGTTAGGAATCGACTCGGCCCAAAAACCTCCGACTTGAAAGACCAAGATTTTTTCTGGTTAAACGAATCTTGCAAACTGCAAAGTCCCACACTACAACAGCTCTTTAATTCACTTCTATTGTTCGGTGTTTCTCACATTCCCGTGTTTATTCGCAAATGACCCATTTCCAACAGTGCACACGAGGCTATGCTTTCCATAAAACAGTTCCTGCTGAAAGTATGAGCTCGACTGATGCCGGTTTTATACAACAAAACGCTGCGGACAGAAGAGTCTTACAAGCTTAGTGCATTCGCTGCAAATTCTGTTCAGGTAGAAGATATTCGGGAAAGAAATAGCCTCATTTTCAATCCGCATGAGGAATTCGAAAACAAATATAATTACCGTGTAAGTGCAACGGTAACACGTGAAACTTGACCACTAAGCATTGCATCAGCGGCGTATCTAAGGTATGGCAGGAATGGCACGCGCCATGGACGCCACTTTGATGGTGGGCACAAAAATTGCTTAGAAAAAAATAAAATCTTTATTTATAGTTTTTTCAACCACTATTTTGCGCCCCGTGCATTAATAAACTCTAACTCTAAAGCTGCGCACGCCCTTACCCAGGGGTGCAACCACCTCTTCGTTTCGGGGGGGATTTTCATGAAACTTTATTCGATGACGTCATCGTGCTTATTCAACCGTGGCACAACTTTTTCGCAAACGGTCAGATATAATAATAAGGTATTTTTGCCGCAGACACGAAGTCCGTAGTACAAACACACACATTCTACACAAAGCTGGTTAATAAAAACACACAAAACAGAACGTTTTACAACAACGTTGCAGGCTGAATTACCGGTATCAAGCGAAATTTCTGACTTGCAAAATTTCTGGCTTCACCCCATATGCGCATGCACAGAGCAATGTTCAACATATCAAATACGCTGAGAAAACTAATGGTTAGAGCTTAGGATTTGGTGTTCAGGTAAGTGTGTTGGGTTAGGGTTTATGTTACAGTTAGAAAAAGAAAAAGAATTGAAGTGTAAGATTAAGTGCAATAGTTTTCATTGGTTTTACTTATTCCCGTTCTGTAGCTTGTTGTAGGCATCTGACATCTAACCAAAAAGTTTAATTTACACAACACACATCAAAAAGTAATCGCCAAACTTAATTCCTTTTCTCTGAGAAGTAAAATAACTGACAAAAAAAATAATAGGTCAGAAATTTCGCAGAGGTCAGAAACTTCTCCTGACACCGGGCTACACAAACGTGCTTAACAGAACGCATAGGCGTACCGGAAGGAATTTTACTGGGGAGACGGAAAAAATTTGCCCTGAAAATAACATTTTTCCCTAAAAATAAACAATTTGTCTTGAAACTAACTTCTTTAGTTTAATCTGAATGGGGCCTGAAACCCCCTTTAAATCTCTTTTATGCAGTTGAAATCGTTTATAACGGCTTTGTCTATCTATAACCTTAGTTCGCCTATACTGTATTGAAATATTTGGTATCATTCAGAATTTTTGAGCAACTTGCTCTTGCCCTGAAAAACAGAGTTTGCCCTGAATTCACTGCATTGAATAAACATTTTTTATCATTCAAGATTTTTGAGCAACTTGCGCTTGCCTTGAAAACAGAGTTGCTCTGAACTTTTTCACTGTATTGAAATAATTGGTATCAGTCAGGAATTTTGAGCAACTCGCACTTGCCCTGAAAACAGAGTTTGCTCTGAAATTTTTCAAGCCAGAGGGGGGCTGCCGCTTCCCCCCGAATCCCCGCCTCGTACGCCTATGACAGAACATTTTGTAACGGTGTTGGAGGCCGAGCCTCGGGTTTACAGACGCATTCTTAACACTATTTGTTCCCTTGCTGCAACACCACTGCTGAGTGGGACGGCAATTCCTAAACTGGTCAAGCCCAGGTAAAGTGCGAATGCACTGTGACATGCACACCCTCAACGAACAAACACTACAATGTCCGAGCACTCAGTCACAAAGTAAAACGCGGTTGTAGTTTTCAAAGAATAAGGAAGAATATAAAAATCTGACTGCATCAAAGCAGGCAACCATTACGTTATTAAACCTTGTGCATCTTTCGAGAAACCAATGCATATTTTTTCTTAATACAGCCTCAAATAAAAGAATGTTACATTGAACCTGGTGAGTCATGACTACATACACTCACTCTCCATGGCAGGTTGCATAGAGCTCTGCATCCAAAATGTAGGCCACACGCAATTCACAACTTTTGCATGCATGACTTTCTGAAATTCACCATAACTGTGATGCATACATGGACGTACAAAATGAACGAAAAAATACATTTTAACCGCATTTGAACATCGGGAGAAGAGGATCGCAGCTTGTTTGGTGCACAATATTTTTATCGCAGTTGTCTCTGAATGTCTTTGTCATCTAGGAGCTCAGTATCCAATACGATCCCCAGATATTTGTATTGGTTAACAGCTTTTAGATTTTTACCACCAATGTGTCAGTAATGGGGTGACTGTGCTTTTTGCACTCTTAGCCTTAGACGTCATACATACAGTTTTGCTGTAGTTGAAAATATTTCCATGTGATTCTGCATAAGCCTGACATACAGATATAAGTTATCTTCGCAACATTTCCGAAAATGAGAATTTTTCAGTTTTAATCAAGATGCAGACCGAACGATCCGGACAGAGTAAAAATTTGTATTTCTCATACAAACACCTGATTGCGTACTCAACGAGTGTAGTCATGGCTTTAATGTAACAGATGTATAGGCTACTAAAAGTAGTAAACCTGCCTGATTTTCGTCTATTTTTAGCAACTTCGTTCTAGCCCTATTCTTCTAGCACGTGGTTGAATTTCTATCACAAATGAAGAACCCAAACTTGACAATTAGCTTATGTCAAGGGTGAGAGAATCTTTGAATGCTACAATTTAGGGCAAAACGGATCAAGGTGCCTTTGGCTTTTAACGGAGCGGGTGTGTTTGGGTCAAAACGGCTTTTTCTGGCATCCATGTGTTGTGTAAAAGCTTTTAGAAGCGCATTTAGGGCTATGAGCTTTCAGGACTCGTTGCAAACGTTAGGGTCTTGTAAAACGTCATTTGGAGTCAAAGTGGTCTAGTAGGTAGGTGCGTTCAACACTTGACTAGCACTCATATGACAATTTACTAAACTTTTTTCCCAAGTCGTGTTACCGGGATCAGCCCAGAGAGACACTAAAATGTGAAACAGTCTTCAACCTAAATTTAGTTAAAAACTATCGGGTTTCGAAGCGCAAATGCAGCTAAACAACTTTTTCATAAGAAATGTGCTACGTTAATAATCGTCATTCGCTTTGCCACTAACAAAAAATAATAATCAAAAGGTCGTAGAAAAACAATCGGTTTGACGGGGCACTAAACTGCTATGTCAAGACTTCTCATTAATTTGAACGTTTCAGAAATTTGCACGGTTCAACAGTACCCTAATGTTATAAAGTTTCATGAGGGCAAATTGAGGCTTGTCTAAGACAAAATAGCACACGAACAAATAGATATTTGTGGTTGAATACCAATAATTCACGAAATTTTTGATCGGATAACCTGTCTCAAGATAAATCTTGTAAGGAAATTATTAACGAGCAAGAGCAAAAAAATTCCAATAGGATTTTAAAAAAATGATTAAAATATAAAATTTCTTCTTTATTCTTTGAAAGTTTCTACAGATGTCAAAATTGCTATGCAAAATTGCTATCGGAAGTGGAAAGATTCCTATTGCAAATTTTCGGCGGGGGCAAATGTCCCAAATGCCTCCCCTGGTTGCGCGTCTGCCCTTACGTATGCGATTTGGTCGGGCGTATTACTCCAGCATCACTAAGCACTATGACAAAACTGTGGTATTGTGATATGACATGAAACGAGGGGCAGATGCTGTGACAGAACTAGAACGCTCGCTTTCCATATCTGCAAGACCTCGTCTTTCTCACGCTTTAGAAAGGATAAGCCAGTCCGTACTGTTGCATTTCAGGTAAGACGATATTGGTCGTAATCTGGCTGAGGCAAGTTTAATCTGACTGGGATGCGAATAAGTGCGGATGCGAATAAGTGCGGATGCGAATAAGTGCGGTTGAGGCAGACGCGCACCCAAAGGGGGGTAATAGGAAAATTTCTCCCCTCCCGCAATTCCAGAAGTTGCGCCAAAATTTTCAGGTTAATCAAACCTCCGATGTGAAAGCCAAAGAAATGGTTCAGTGCAAATCAAAGAAACATGATGAACGTGATATATTTTTGTACCAGTTCAAAATTTAATGCGTGCATATGGCATGGATACACGTTTCATATGCCTTGAAACTCAAACTTTGGCTGAGAAGCAATCCAGTTTCAAAGTCTTCTTTATTAAGCAATTGTCTTCTTTATTATGCAACTGTCTTGCAGCAATGACATTCATTGTAGACATGTATTTGTGATGATTAATGACCAGTGGTGTAGGAAGCGCAAGCTGGGGCGCTGCAAGCGCGCCCCGGAAGTTCTCATTTATCAAAAGACCCGGAAAATCCGGGCACAGATGTTTCGATACCTTTGTTCTCATGCGATGAAGGAGACTAACTGTACAAATACGTCTGAATTTGACTTTTGATTGTCCATATAAACACACGAAGACCTTTTTCTGGGGGTTACCATTTCTTGTGTGTTTTGTGTGACCTCTGAAAAAGGTCTCCATCATCTTTGAGATACAATTTTTTCTGACAAGCTAGCGCAATATCCGCCAAAAATCCTCAGCATCTCCAAAAATTTGCCTGCCCCTACGCATATGACAATAATGGTTTAGTCACTATTATGTGGAGCATTAACGTTTTCATCCATGATTTCAAATTACCTTGCCTGTGAGTAAAATAACAGTTTTGTCAAGTAATTAGAATCCAACATGCGCATCGTCTGAAAGTGTCACAACTTTAATCTGATGATGATTCCACGCATATCCTGCAGTAAATTTAAAATCATTCGTTTGCAACGGGGAGAGTCACCCGCAAAATATACAGTGTAATGCAAGCAGTAGGAAGATGCTTTAATTTTGTTTGCCACTGCCAGTACTTATAGACAGCTCGCAATCTGTTTTCCCGATAAAGTGCATGTCTAAAATGTAAGAAACTTTAACCTTTTTTCAGTTGATTAATATTTAAAACACTCATAGATTGTTCAACCGCTTGCGCTAAAATATTTCAACCGCCTGCGCTAGAATGGCTGGATCAGCGGTTCCCAAACGTTTTTGAGCACTACCCAATCTGAGTTTGGTGAACACTTCGAGATCCAAGCCTCAAGCAACTTATGAAAAAAAAACGATTTCACTTCATGAATGATTTTTGGCGGTAAGTTGCTAAGTGAAAATGGTTGTGTATTTGCTGCTAGCAATCTGCTCTTTTCTCAAGTACATACTGTATTCTACAGACAAAGACAAGCAGTGGTAATGTTGAAAATACACAACAACGGTTTGGATCGCCTCGGGGCAACCGGTGTTTGACTCTTCGCCAGTTGCAATCATTGTTTGGGTTTTGACCCATACTTTGGGAACCACTGCGTTAGATCAACTAACCAACTGCTGGGTTAAGCTGCGGCGACAAGTAGTCCATTTTTAACTTTAGTTCAGAGCTGCAGTGATTGTTGCTTCGTATTCGCAAATACACAACCACATCCAAATTGTGTGCAGACCGAGTGAGATTAAACATATGCAACCTTGTTTGAAGCAGTGGTTTGTAATCTTTTTTTCCAATGTTCCATCAAGTAATTGTTCTTGTTTCAATCCCCCTGACTAAGAAATAAATTGGACGAAAGACATTCCCGTTCAAAAACTTTCCAAGTTGCACAGAGTGTAATGGCTCTAGTCCGTCCGGTTAGGAAACACTGTTTAAGAGTACATATGTTAAGTTTCCCGCATTACGATATTGTCTATATCATATTCGCGAAGTATGCTCGTTAGACCGACTCCTTTCAAAGTTGAGGAAATACTACCTGCGAGTCAAACCGAACATGTCTTCTCTCGATTAACTGACAAAACTCCCATAGCCGTCAAAATTTATCTTGTTCATATTTGTATGGATGCAAAAATTCGTTTGTACAAACGTGCAATACCAATATTGCTGAAATTGTTAGCGGGCCCGTTCAGAAACAAAGAAGCAAGATCGGGACGAACAAAATCCTTTGACCGAACGCAGCAAGCTATGATTTAGTTCAGATGATTAAAAGCGAGGTCATTAAAATTCAACATCACTGTGAACATTCTTTCTTTCCATTAAATGAGATTTAATTCTTTGCAAGTAAAATCAAAGCTTTTACAAGTGAATTGACTTTTTAGTCATATCGGAACAACACAATTTTTTGCGATCTAGTTCAAAACACAAACTGACTTAAGGAATTGATGTATCATGATTTAGGCTTGGTGACTTGAGACTAGTTTGCTAACAGGTAACAGGAAGCAGAAAAATCTACGAGATATCATTGACATTTTTTGATTGTGGGTTAGTGTGCATCAGGAACTCTCAAGTTTTTGCAAACAACTTCTACCTAGTATTAAAGTGTTGCATTAACGTAAAAAATAAGACCACCAAAATTTTATGAAATTGATTGATGTTTAGGGGTGCATCGTGACCCCGAAGTTTGAGCCGGGCGGAAAATGTGCCAATAATGAAATTTGACCAGAACTTTGTAACTGTTTGGAGTAGGAACATGACTTTGGTATATAATCCCAGTAAAATATATACTAGCTATTCATTAAAGCCATCAATAACATTCGAAAACCAAACAGTAGTGAGTAAAAGAGGAATTTCATTTAAAAAATTAAGTTT
>JGI24158J21664_10004029_pt1 | contig 18728 bp, 8 predicted proteins | sample Ectturendosymbi3_FD_21664 | JGI IMG/M metagenome (IMG submission 21664)
AGCTCTTCGCCACTGATCGCTCATAATACAGAACAACATTGTGGCTTTGGTTCTGCTTTAACCCCACTTTGGGAACCAATGTGTTACGTAGACATACTGTGTTCCCCGATAATAAGACCTAGCGTGATTTTTGAGAATGATTTTAATGTAAGCCTTACCTTTAAAATAAGCCCTAGTTGACTGGTGGGAAATTTAGTTGAGCAAAAACCCCGCTGGAATTTTGGAAATCAATGACCTGCAAGACATTCTAGAGGATGATGATATGGTTGTTCTTGAATAAATTGTTGTTAACGAGTTTCTGAATAAAAAACATGTTAATGATAAGTAAATCTAGAAAGTTTTTCATAATTTCTGTTTATTTAGAAATCTCTTAATTTTTACTGTGTAACTTCATCTTTTGATATATCAAAATAAGACTTCGCCTAAAAATAAGCCCTAGTGTAAACTTTGGAGTGAAAATTAATATAAGCCCTGTCTTATTATCGGCGGAACACGATATTATATTTATGTTGTCCTATAAAATTTTAAAAGAAATCTAAAGTGTTTTACTTAGTATTGAATTTAGGTTTGTTGTGAAGTTTCAGTGTTAGACATAACTTGTCCAACATGGTTATGTTTAAATTAGTTATGTGTGGTTGATCACCTAACAGGTTAGTGATTTGTATTTAAAGGTTCTGTGTTGACAAGTGGTGCAGGTGTTAAAGCACAAAGCATAATGCCTCGTGTACGTAGAAGTCGAAAACAGCCTCCTGAAGGATGGGAACTAATTGAACCAACTCTTGATGAACTTGACCAAAAAATGCGGGAAGCTGAAAGTGAACCTCATGATGGAATGAGAAAAGTTGAAACACTCTGGCCAGTTTTTAAAATCCATCACCAAAAGTCCAGATACATCTATGACTTATTTTATCGGAGAAAAGCAATCAGTCGAGAACTTTATGAATATTGCTTGAAAGAAAACATTGCTGACAAGAATTTGATTGCCAAATGGAAAAAACAAGGTTATGAAAACCTGTGTTGTTTGCGATGTATTCAAGCTAGAGATACAAATTTTGGAACAAACTGTATTTGTCGTGTTCCTAAATCAAAGCTAGAGGCTGGAAAAGTTGTTGAATGTGTCCACTGTGGTTGCCGCGGTTGTTCAGGGTAGTAGTGTTGAATGTAATTTGCTGGAGCAGCAACAACAATTAACAGTATGTGCAGTTACATTTGAAGCAGTCATGCAACTGCACGATGACGCACTGTCACCTTTATGATACTATAGTTTGTTTTCATTGATTTTGTAGTTGGAAAATGGCCATGGCCAGAAGATTTGCAGAATATCTTCTGATTGCAATTATTTTGTATTGCTGTCATAGTTGTGCTGTCTAAATGTTCTCCTGACAGTTATTTTAGATTCTTGACATCATACATGTCATTGTACCTCTAGGTAGACATGCCTAGAATACAGCTTTTTGAGTCTTGATGTGTGTGTTAATTTCACTGGTTCGCCCTAAATCAGTGGTTTTCAACCTTTTTAATGCAGCGACCCATTTTGCAACCCAATGTAACCTAACGCCCCCTTCCAAGAAATTACAGTCAGGCATATGAAATGCAGTTGTTTTGCACAATAGAAAATCACATTGACTAAAAGATAACAAACGATATCACTGTGTTGGACATTGACTCATTTATTAAATTGATGCATATGGCAGCATCGGTGAGTCTGTCTGAGAGACCTGTGCTGTATGCATATCACTCCACAGCACAACTTATTGAAAACTAGAATAACCCCAAGTTAGCCGCCGCAGTCAGATACATAATTTGCAAACACAGCACATTCCTATGTCACAGTTTTTACTAAACAGATCAGTACTGTAATGTCATAGTCACACTTACAACAATTTTGAATAAAAAAGTAGGTTATAAATCAGGTGATCCTATTATATACGAAATATAAAATTTAGAAGTAATTATGAATATTTTTATCAGAAGCTCTCGCAACCCCTAGAAAAAAGGAAAATGATCCCAATTGGGATCATGACCCTCAGGTTAAAAACCACTAACCTAAATGATCATTTACCCAGAGTGGAAACCTTAACATGCTTCAAGTAAATCACCAGGAAATTGATGTATATGGCTGTCAATCAAAACAGCAATTTTCTCAGATTGTCTTGCAGCTTAATTATTGTTGTAATGCATTTTTTAATGAGCAAGAAAACTAAACTTTCCAGAAAAAAAGTACAGTGCACTTGTTTGCAAATGAAGAAAAGTGTCGAGTGTAGCACTGTTTGGTTTATTGCAAAAAATCCGTTCATAATATAGCCTCATTTCTTGCATCATTAAATATTTAAAGTAAGTTCTAGTGAGCAATATGCAACAGACTCGTTATACATAAACATCTGCTGCACACTTAGCTCTGGTATGCCCTTTTCATCTGTTTTTGACTGAAGTTTAGAAGATAAGCATTGAATTTTTGGTAAAGCTCAGTATTAATGAGTTTTTTTTAAGTAGTACTGGATGTAATGCATCATCCAACGCTTTTGACTATGTGGAAATATATATTGCTTCCATTACATTTATATTTGAACGCATTTTGACTAAACTTTGTGTGTACTTGTGTAGACATAGAATAACAAAGTGAAAAAGTTAAGCACAATTTGCTGGAAAATGTTATGTGAAATTATGCTGAAAGTTTCACGATCAACAAGAAGTTTGCTTGGTGTACACTAAGTAGAAATGAGTTTAGCAAATGACTGCTTGCAAACTGAGATAAGCCAAAGCTTGTGCCCAGTGATTTGATAAAAATCAAAATTTTCCCAAGCCAAAGACAACTGAAAACACAGTATTAAACTGTTTTTTTACTAAGTGAAGCCAATGCTGTAGTGCATGTTTTCATAATTTGCTTATGAAACAATAAGGTTGCTATTTAGCCTTTCATTAAAGCTACTTGAGCACCTAAAAGTTTACTACAGTCAGACCGCGTTTATTTGGACTACTTTGTTTTGTCAAATAATGTCGGTTTAGTGAGGTATCCGGATAATTGGAATCAAAATATAAAGAACAAAATTCTTTCCAGGACCAATGCCAACAATGTAAACAAAGGTGGTGATGTGCAGTACAGTAGAACTTGCCTTAGAAGCAGATGCTCAAAGGGACAGAAGAAACTGTAGACTTAGACAAAATGTCAACTTGCAAATATGTAGACTGCATGTGGAACATGACTAACTGAAGCACTATATTTTTTTGTTTATCAGAAGATCTGATTGTATTGTTACAGCGCAAACAGTCAAAAACCAGAAACACGTTTCACTCGACAGCCCCAGCACCAACTAACTCCGCAATTGTGATGCGTGCTACAAAGTTTTATCGCAAGCCCACCTTAGGCTGGAAACGCTCCACTTATTGCAGAGCGAGCGCGGCGTATTCCACTACACTGATCAATATGCGTAAGCTAGTATGTTTTCAGAATCAGATTAAATGCGAACAAGAACTGTACAAACTGCGTCCTGCAACTTCTGCCACTGTTGCATTCATTGTGCGTAGAAAATTGACTTTCGCGCTTCCATTGTCATTTAATAAACAACTAAATAACAGTTGGCGTAATCAAGTTTAGCATTTTTTTCTATTGATTTGACATATCCGTTAAAAGAGGTGAAATGCAATGGGGGAAATCTCTTGCTACCAGTTTGGTGTCAGATAGCGGGGATTCCGATTTTTTTGGAGTTCAGATAAATGAGGTCTGACTGTACTTATGAGGAAAGTCTGAAAAGCAGTTTCTATGCTAAAACAAAATTTGCTAGAGCATAAGATTTTTGTAGGAATGGTGTTTCCAAGCTAATACTTTAATTAAGTGCAGACTTATGCACTTCCATTCTGGACACAAGTCACTGATTGTGTTGCAGTTACCTTGAAAAATCAAGGATTTCTATGTATATATGTAGGAAATCATTTTTTGCTGTAGTCACAGGGCCGGCCTAAGCCGATGCATCTGCATTGGGCCCCGTGCCATGGTGTTTAAGTAGATAGTTCATTTTTTCCAGGTACTGCTTGCGCTAAAAAATTCAGTAGAAACGGCTTATAAATCTCATTGTTAACAAACAATGCTATAGTTACAACTGACGATGAATTTCCTCTCGGACGTTAGCAAACTTGCTCCGTTCTCGTGCTAAGGCTTTATATCTGCATTCTACCATGGTCGTATAGCAGGTCTGTAACCAGCTTGAGACACTAGGGGCTGTAGTATTTTCTGAGAGGGGCCCAAATTTTTTGCACTGTGTCCAACAGTTTTAAACTATATCCAACACATTTTTCTAGGGGGGGAGAAAAATTTTTCAGGGGGGGTCAAAGCCCCCTGCGCCCTCTAGTGACAGGCCTATCGTATAGCACTGTTGACGGAACATAATGACGTCATAAAAATCACTGCCCAGAAGGGCCGCATGCCTAGGTCTTGCATTGGGCCCCGCACCTGCTAGGGCCGGCCCTGTGTAGTCATGAAGGTTGTCCATTCATTGGGTGATTATTTTATGGTGGATTTTATTTTGGTATTGATGTATTGTTGAAATTCTTTTGAAACTAGAACCAGTTGGCACTATTAACAATTTTAAGGTATACAAGTTAAAGTATGGTGTTATTACTAAACTTGAGGTCTTGGATCCACCAATGTTGTATGTATGGTTTTATCACTTGTTGCATTTGATGTAGATTGGAGTTCTTTGTGACTAAACAGGTGCTTAATTGTATGGAAAGTTCAGAAGATGGTTTATCAAGTGAAGTTCGCATCAACATTAGTCATGCAGACAAAGATGATAAAGGTGTAAATGTTGTAATTGTGCCTGAGAATATCTTGCAAGCCATAACAAATTCTAGTGATGATGGGCATGCAATTCCTGAAGGATTTTTACCTGATTACAAGCTTCAGTCATCCAGTCAAGATGTAAGCAGCAGTGAGTTCGATGTAGACCAAAATGCTTCTGAAAATCTGTGGCTCTTGTTTCCACCTGAGGCATACACAATCAATTCTGAACCTGTTGGAAACATTGATGAAACTGTTTTATCTGAATCAAATTCAGATGAAGTAACTGTGTCATGTATGGTGGTGAATGCTGACCAGCAAGAAACAAATTCAGCAAGCAGTTCTGATATAAATGCTAGAGTGGATGTACCTTTATTTCAAAACTGCTTGCTTTTCACAACACGCGACTCTGAGCTTTTGCCAAATAACCATCAACTACCTGAATTGTCCTCACCTCTTAAAATTGTCCATGAGGATGTTTTTGAACCTTCAAGCAAAACAAGTGAGGAAAATTTTTCATCCTCTTTACTTGCCCAAGTGGTAGATAAATCTTCGGTATCACAAACTGATCAGTATTCTCTTCTTGGTAGTACTGTTTGCTCAACTCCTACACACAGTCTTCATGAAGGTAAGTCAGTAAAGACTGCAGATAAGGCTACAGACACTGATGATGCAAAACTCATTCATAAATGCAGTGTTGAAAGCTGTGGTTTAGTTTTTACATCTCAACACCAATTGCACAAGCACACTGCCACTGTTCATGAAAAAGAGAAAGTGTACAAGTGCAGCTACACCAACTGCCGTTGGTCCTTCAACACGCCTTTCAAATTAAGAAGGCATATGAATTCTCATTACAAGCGCAAACCCTTTGTTTGCGATTATGTTGGTTGTGGCAAAGCATTTGCTTATAGTTACAACTTGACAGCTCATTTGAAATCTCACTCCCAGCCTCGTGTAATGTGCCATATATGTTCCTTTTCCGCTGGAAAGCGAGATCTTGAAATCCACATGCGCAAAGTCCACAATGAAGCTCCATCATTTCTCTGTTCCATCTGCAAGCAATTATTTCATACCTTACAAGCTTTGACTATGCACAAAAAGTCTCATGACCCTCATAAAGTAGAACACTCTTGTCCATTATGTGGAAAAACATATTCCAAACGATGTGAGTTGAAAGAACATTTGTATATGCATACTGGTGAAAGACCATATCAGTGTGATCAATGTGAATGGACATTTACTTCAAATTCCAGGTTGACAAGACACAAAAAGCTTCATGAAAAGAAACGGTTTGTATTTGTTTGAACGTGATACATTTTTTGTGCGCAAATTTTGTTCTGTAGTTTAAGTGGTTCTCCACTTTTTGTAAGTAAGCAAGTTACATGGTTAAACAGACTTTTGAACCAGTTGCAAGTGTTCCATTTGTCTCAAAAACTTCTTTGTAATGCTGTTTTTACCAATTCTTCCCCTGAGACAATTTTTTTGCTGAGAGCTGACGATTTTGTATTCCCTCCTAGAACAAACTGATAAGACATGTTCTTGTGAGAAGAACTCATGCTTAATTTGTTGTACTGTAAGTGCCATGACATCAATGCAGTTGACAGATTTAAAGGTTCTGTGGTTATTTTTGTTGCTTGGTTTTGCTAGAAATTTACCAACGTATCCAAGTGAGGGTCTGTCAATTGTAATAGATACTTGAAGCACAGCTAAATTGGTTAGCATACAATTGCTAAAAAAGTATAAAAAATCACTCAAGAACTTTAGGGTTTGATGGTATTTTTGGTATGTTTGCTTGAGCCAAGTGTTGTTTAACTTTCCTTCACTGATGCTATCGTCAAGCACTTAACGTCTTCTTTTTGAGCTTCAAAACTGTGGTTTAGGTGTAAAATTTTGCCGCTACAGCGTTGCCTAAACCATTTAAGTAAATTCTTCACCTGGGATAGTTACGAGGTTTATCAGCAAATTCCATACTTTATGATGACACAACCCTACTGGAAATTCTGCTACTGATAGGTTATTATATATTTTGCGAAAATCAGCATGGCATTGTTTTTTTCCTTAATGTCACACTTATGCATTTTTTGTACTGTAGTTTACTTTAGTAAAAATGCTTACAAGCTTTTTTTCAATTATATCAGGTACAATTGTTCAGTGAATGACTGCCCAAAGCAGTTTCATCGTTTGGATCACTTGGCTATTCACCTCAAAAAATCTCATGCAGAAGATGCTGAAGCTCAAGGAAGCAACTTCCACACGCTACTTTCTATGGCAGCTGGTGAGCCACCTGAAAATAGCGATTAGTTTGATGTATATGAACTTTACATCATATAATTTCACCGAACTTTGTGCAACTTTGTAACGGAGTGGACTATCGTTCGAGTCAATATTTTATGATCAACACAAAAATAGTGAAATTGTAGGCTTTGGTGTAACCGGTTAGAACCATTGCATGATTGGATTTGGTGGCAACCAGAGGGATTTAAGTGGCTCGCTACGACGTTAAACCAATGATTTCAACACAGTCCAAGTGTGCTGCAATTTTGCACCAAAGCAATTTAGACTTTGGCGCAATGGTAATTTTCTTGTATCTTACTCATCCACAGGAAAAGATGCCAAACTGCATGTCTGCGACTCGTGCAATTTTAGTTGTTTATCTCCACACGGTTTAGTGAAGCACAAAGCTGTATGTGAAGAAAAAAGCAAGTTGGAAAGTAAGTTTTGTTTTCTTTATATACCGTCCGGATTTCTATCTTAGCTGGCAGTAGAGGGTTGATAGTAGATTAAGTGTTTTAATGCGGTCGGTACGTTACAGCTGACATATTGGCGCAAGATGGATTTATCGAAACTTCCTTGGTTGACAACGAAGTGATAATCACGTCTGATTACGACGAAAAGTCCACTGTCGATGCGAATCAGCAGGTGAGAGTGGCAGCTCCAACCTCGTCGACTGTTGAGGTTGTGTATAAAACCGCTTTGTATTGAATTACTTCAGACGAGCGTTGGCGTCAACGCAAGCGCAAAAGGTCTTGACAACAGCTCCGACCAAGTAGCAACTGCGTCAGAACCGCTTCCACCCTTCGTGAATAACATTTCACTATGTTCGGATCCCAGACGAGCGTCATTCGTGCAAACTAGTGTTCCTTTAAACACGGCGTTATCAATTTCCAGCGATGACGGTACGGATGACTATTTCATGCAATTTTCCTTAATGCTGTTATTGTAGAAACATCTGTGATAAAAGGACAATATTTTGGTTTGATTCATATTAAACTAGCAATTAGTGTCCTGCTGTTTGCTGAATTGAATGGATGGCCGAACACCATTTTCTGGTGGGTGAAAATCCGCTGAGCCTTTTTAATGAAACAAGTGGTATTGTTCCAATGGGCAAAACCTCCTGTAAGAGACATTTCAATTCTGACAATTAAAAATAAACAAGCTACTGTGCAGAAGGCACGGCGAACAATAAGAAATAATTTAGATTGGAGATTAGGTAGATGAAAGCAATGAGAGCGCTCCACATTAAAAAAAATTAAAATTTTGAAAAAGTAAGATTAGTGAGCTTGGGACACAGATTTAAATGTTACCGCTCGGAATTCTATCTGGCCAATAATATGGCGCCACGCGTATTCAACAATTTCGTTTTCTGCGTATGCGTCCCCCCTACATCATCTCAAGTGAATTCTAAACAGCAAAAGTTCCGAATTCAGATGTGAATAATGTCATTGACGTTGAGGACGGTTTGATTTTCAAAAAATACGACATGAGGTTACTGAATCCTAGAATGAGCTTTTGTGGCTTTGGTAAGCACCAGGGGCATAACCAGAGGGGGCCAAGGGGTGCACAATTCCTCTGGCGCCGAATCTCCGCTGGGAACGCCGCTAAGTCCTAACAATATCACAAGTACTTTTTTCAATACAGTACAATTGCTTCCGAAAGACCTCAGGTTCGAACATAGGGGCGCCAAGGCGTAATCCACCCGGACTGATTATCTTATTAAGCCAATTCATCCTGGAAACAAACCATCTTATAGAAATTGAACCAAGCACGAGACCCTACTGCCCTCTTACGGCAGAATGTCTCAAGATATCCGTATCCAGAATGATTTATCGCTCAGAACGTTGTGTCCCTATACCACCAGCGGAACCAGGGATATCTAGAACTCGGGAGTTCTTAACTCTGAGCGGAACAGCTGATTGTGACCAAGACTGCTGTTTTGTTTCTCTTGAAGGATGTAGGCTATTATACTTCTTAGAATAAGAACACATGAAGTTTGCAGACTATTAATTTACCTGAGGTCACTTTTTGATTTGTTTCTATTTAAAATTTGCATTTTTACTTGCTTTGCAGTTGCTGATCAGGTTCAACCATCCGATATGCTCAATTCGTACGCAGCTGTCAGCACTGACATGACAAGTCTTGCGGTTTTAGGGAATCAAACTTTGAAGTCAATGGTATGGTAATGTTTTTCTTGACATCAGCTTATCAACTTATTACTGAAACTAAGGGGCTTTCCGTCCCAGAGAATTTGCGAGTTTTTTTCTTACCATGGTTCATTTGCGACCGCATGGTTGTCGGAATTCGACCTTTTCTCTCTCACAAAACCCCAAGGTAATGGTAAACTTAAATCGAAATTTTAGATTTTACCAACTTTTGGATTTTTACACACGCAACAAATAAAAAAGCTGTTCGGAGATCATTCCACTACGTCAGTGGTTCCCAAATTATGGGTTGCGACCCAAACAAGGGCCGCGAAGGGTCAAAAAATGGTTCACGCCTAGGCGATCCAAATCTGAGTTGTATGTTTTCAACGTTACCACTACTTGTCTATGTCTGTCTGCAGCGTAGGTTCTTGAGCAGAGAGTAGATCGCTGACACTGAAAATTAACGTTCTAGCAACTTACTGCCAACACTCATCCATGCAATCATTTTTCTGCGCTGTTTGAGGTTTGGGTCGAAACCGCCATTTTTGCCAGGTACGTAAGCTGACCTTTCTGGTGGGGTGTTCACTGATACTTCAATAGGTGGTCATTTTTACTTGGTGTAGGCTGTTCGTGACGTCATGCTACGACGTATTATTCACATTTCCAAGTAGTGTTGTACAGAACAACATAAACTACATCTAAATCCTCAAAGTTGAAATAACCAAAATGTTGTTGAAACATGGATTAACATAAATCATTGGTAGTAAGCACACAACACAACCAAACGTTCAAAATTGTTGCAGAGCTGCAATGTTTCAACTTATCCCAGGCTCCAATTCAATTTATATCACTTTTCCTAATCTCTACAGCAGCAAGTAAAGTAGCTATTTCTCTCCTCTCTAGCTGTATAGTAGTTCTGGTCAGGGCTGTGGAGCCGGATCCCAAGCGATTTTGGATGATGGCTGGAGCCGGAGCTAAAAAATTTTTGGTAGTGGAGCAGGAGCCTGAAATTTGGGTTCTGGTTCCACAGACATAGTTTGTGGGGCAAGCGAGTTGTACCGTTATGAGCCCTACAATGGTTTTTAGTTTTCAATGCACCAAATCGTTTTGGAGCCGGAGTCAAAAATTTAGATGCCCGGAGCCTGAAATTTAAGTTTCGGCTCCACAGCCTTGCTTCTGAAGTGATAAGTTGATGACTGCTGCAGACTTGAAGTTCGAGCGCTTGAAGTTTGCCATTTTATTCGCGATTGATGATATGTGTTGGGTAAAAAGCTAAGATAAATGCACGTTACCAGAGGATTCAAAAAATTAGGAACAAAAGTTTCATTCACCCGGTTAAGAAGAACTGGCGTAACACACAATAACGTTCTTTGTACTTGGTCTTCTCCAACGTAAATTTCCACGTTTCGTTGGGCAAGAAACTTAATAACAATTGCCTCTGCTAGTGATCGTTTGCAATGTGAGTAATTGGTACTTCCAATTTACGGCAGCAATTAGACAACCGGAAACAGTAAATTAGGGTTACCGTATCTTAAAATGCAAAATTCCTGATAGTCTCAATGGTTACTTTTTGCAACCGCAAACAAGCGCTATGCGGCATTTTTCAATATGTTCTTGCAACTACCAATCCACCGCAAAAGTTGAAGTTCTTATCTTCACAGCACATACACATTGTTTCAAGTTAAACGTAATTTACTAATTGTCAAAATTCCGGACATTAGAGCATTTAAAAAAATTATTTCCAGACACAAATTTTAACACCGAAATTCTGGGCGTATGGCGAACCCTACGTGCTGTAAATGCCGTCAGCTGCAGCGGGTCAGGTGTATGCTGGAAGGTGTGCACCGATGTATAGCGCATCACAAGTCCGCAATTATTCTAGAGTTGGATTCGATATTCTGGATTCGAAATAAAGATTTCGGAATATTCCAGAACCTCTTAAATGTTCCGTAATGCACATCCCTACTTCCGACACAATTCGATTATTGTATGCAAGTAAGGTCAGAAAGAGAATCTATTAAATGTGGACACAGTAGCCTGACCTAATGTTAGAAGTTAATTCCCTCATGGGACGCAGTTACAAAGCTTGCTCTTCCGTCAAAATGCCAGACTTGTTTTTGTAAAAATGGCATTGGAGACCCCACGTACAGCTTGTGTTTTCACTCGTTACGTGTGCACTGTGCAATCTTGGCAGTAAGCCCCACTCCTTGCTCAAAATGTTAGACTGGTGGAAGATGTTCGTGCTTCCGGAAACAAATAACAGCCTCGTGTTTGTTCATCGCGAAAGAAAAAGTTGCTCCTGGTCAACGAGCTATCCCCTGCCCTGCTGCCTTGATAGTAAAATGAATGTAATTGCAAACTTGTAGCATTTATTCGGTTTCCTCCCGCTTCCAAACATCTTTAACCCTAAATGAATTCGCTGCAAAATTGGTTAATCGAAAGATTGTGCAACAACTGTGTAGTTACTGTTGGATATGGACAAAAATGAAGCGTAAATATTTCGCAGACTGCAAATTGCGACGGACAAGAACACTTCCTGTTTGAAGATGAAACGTCGTCCGTAACCGTTCCCTTGGATTCCAGTGGACAATTTTCAAGCACTACAATCAACCTGAGCGATTTGCAGTAGTTTTTAGTTTCTACGTAGGCTATTCTGCGAACATACTGCTTTAATTCAGTAATTGTCAGTTGAATTCATTTTGTTATGGAAGATCCACATAAGCTTTTGTAGCGTTGTTTATCTAATCATGTTCGCCGCATTCACAAGCACCTGGCATGTGCAACCAGCTATTTCCACATCTTGAAAGTTTGTAGTCGTTCGAGACGTGATGTTGCCAGCATTTTAGACTAGGGATTGTTTCCATTACATCTGTCTGAACGAGAGCAACGTGTTTAATTGTGTGTGCTTGACACAAAAAGTATTGTAGGAATCGTCACTATTGTAACATTTCTGTTAGGAAAAGAATCTGCATTGATAATGCTTGCTGTCAGTGTGATAGGATTATTATCATCGTACAGTCATTTGTTTTCAAAAAATACTATATTACTGTATGATGTTACAACAAACCTGGTGTTTCTTGTTACCCGCTGGTTTACCACTGTCAAGCATCCCAGTCCGTTCCGGTTGCTTATGGGATTGGGTAAACCTATCGTGTTTCAACCGGTAAAGCTTACGACGTCGTGAAGGGCCTGAAATCAGCGGTAAAATCGGTGCAGACCAGAATCCTGAACTCCCGTGGCTATGGGTTGTACCCGAAGTATATACGACCACACTGAAACAAGAACGGAAGGTGGATAACCGTAGTGTTCAGAAACGGGTTGCCGGAGTGGATATCCGCCGCATAATTGCTTAGTTGAGACGTGAATACATTCATAAATCACGGTTGAAAATGGAATTGATTTGAATAACCTACGGAGATGTCAAAATTGCGTTTAAACTTGGTAGCAAAAATATAGGACGGGTTGTAACAGGTATTAAGTTTTTTCCAGGGCTGTGCAGCCGGAGCCCAAGCAATTCTGGATGGCCGGAGCCCAAAAACGTTTAGATGGTGGAGCCGGAACCTGAAATTTGGGTTCCGGTTCAAGCGAATTATGCAAATAATACAATGTTTTTTCTGTTTTTTGGACCAAATTGTACTGGAGCCGGAGTCAAAAATCTCAAGATCTGGAGTCCGAAATTTGAGTACCGGCTCCACAGCCCTGTTTTTTTCTCCAACCTATTTATTCTAATAATGTTAGCTTTCACCAGTTAGCTTTTAGTTCATTCAAGGCATTGTCTGCGATGCGTGCTGGCTTGACTACTGAACGACGGTAAGAAACGCGCCAGAAAAAGTGCTACGGTTGCAAAAACAACATTACACTCCCTATTTTTCCGCCTGCAACCTGTACATTGTTTTTCCTGCTGAAAAATTTGGATGACTCAAATTGACTTCACAGCATCATGATAGATTTGACTTGCATAAACGCCAGTGATGGTATCTCGAGTCTTTTGTCGAGATTTGCATGACTTCTTCAGTTCTGAAATTTTACATAAAGCAACACGTTTAAAATCAATTTTGAAATACGATTGCAAAATACCCTTTATTTACCTGCAAACCAGAGGTGGTCGGAGTAACGGTTTTTGGATTCCTGGTCATCGAAAACGAGAAAAAAACTCGGAATTAGAAATTTTTCTCACTCTAATTTTCATTAAAATCTCTCCAGAGCACGTCACACCAGTGGCGTGCAGAGGTCTAGTGATGCCGGGGACTGTTTGATTGGATGCCCCCCCCCAGCACATTCTGGTATTGAGCAATGGCGCAGGACTATCATGGTCATTGTTACTGGATATACGATGTTTGTGACGTCACAATATGACGCCATATTCCATTTTGCAAACCAATGTTTTGTCGAAATTTGTTGACACAACATGCATATCCAGGGTCGCCGGAGCAGCGGTAGGGCAGGGGGGAAGCAGTAAAAATGTTGAGGGCAATGGAAACTTCTTAAAAACAAAAAGTTGTTACCAATTATGTTGGTTTTTGTTCATCAACAATGTTGACCTCAAAAGTAGCAGATTATAGAAAATCATTCTGAATTTTTTGGGTGCCCGAATAACTGCAGTAAATTTATTTCAAGTCGATCTTGATAAACCATGAAATTATACCTAAGGTATTGTTATGAAATGGGACCTCCGTCCCCGTTGCACCCCTTTTGAAAGGGCAGAGGGGGCAGTGCTCCCGCTATGCCTCCATTCTCTGGCGTCCTTGTGCATATTATTCTACACGCACCTTCTTTGCTCGTTGTAGGCTACAATGTGTCACTGCGTAAATTACATCAACGGTCTCCTGAGACAAAGCAGTTCATAACTGCAAAAATATCCGGCAACGCGTTAAAACGGGAGTAGAACACACTCAGTGCTTCTTCAGCGCAGTTCACAATGCAAAACACAAGGCTACGCGAATGTCTCGACGAATAGCAGTCGATCAGAATGCATGCGGCGAGGATGGCGGACTCCCAGGGTTGACTGTTTAAAATTTGTAAACTACACAATAATTGAGAGTGCGCATAAAATAAGCAAGAAAATTTTCGTTTTGTTTATGTGGCTGTTATATGTACAACTACTGGGTTGAAGAAAAGGTAAGATACGGGATTGCGTGTGCCGTTATGATCAATCTGCCTGAACCGCCATTTGCTGACGGAGCTCGGAACGAAGCACATATTGCAAGCACAGGTGTGCGACGGTATTAGCACAAAAAACGAAACGGGAAACTAGTGATAACCTACATCATAAAATCAGCTAAACCCAGCACGTTGAAATAGGACAATTTTGAAATTTGACTCAGAAAATCAATTAAAGGTCCATAATTAGCTTCAGGGTCGGTGTAATTGGACCCAACCAAAAAAATACCTTTTTTTAAAAAAAGCGCGCTTAATACGAACCAATAAACACCACTTTTCATTTGAAAAATGTACTATGAAGTTGAAAGTACAATAAGCAGTACAGTTAACTGTGATTTTCTTTAATGAAAGAAAGCGGACAGCATCCAAATTTGAAGGACTTGAAGAATAATTCCAACAGTTTGAGTAAATTCTACAGCTCTGTTAATCGGTATATTTTAACCAATTTTTCTGCCTTCTCTGCATCCAAACTGTTTCTGATGTTGGACCATACCAAACCATATGTTGAAAAAATGCTCTATATAGAATATTGAACTAGCAGGGAATGTTGGCTACATAAACTTGACGTAAAACGGTAGAGTTTGGGAGTGGCTTTTCTCTGTGTGCATGCTTGCTGAAACTTACCACTTTTAGAGTGAAATGACGAACAACACTTCGAAAACAAAGATGAGGTACATGTCTTTACACTCAAATTTGAATGCCATAATAGGTGTAACATATTATTATTGTGTAATTCTGAAAATGGTGATATCGCATGATGCAATAAAAACAATACAGAACAGGGGTTTTGTGTTTTTTCTAAAAAAGTAACAAAAACCTGTTTTCAAAAAAACGGATTAAAAAAAGACAAAAAAAACATTTGAATCGTTTTTTTCAAAACCCGGGTTTTTTCAACCCTGATTACCTTTGAAGTTTTTATCAATCCTCATTCTGTTTTGTCCTGCAATTTATAGTCAGAGCAGTACCTGCCGCTGTTACCTAGAATAATTACACCTGAATAATTTTGGTACGTTTGTGAGGTAATAAACGTATTTCAGGCTTGAGCGTAAACCAGTGTTTCCCAACCTCTAGGTTTGCGGCACCCAGTGGCGAATGCATAGTAATTTGATTTAAGATTTAATGACGTTTTGAAAATGGATTTATAATGATTTAATGACACGTATTTTATCGCGGCACACCTTAGTATTGCAAATTGTGTCTTATAGCAGGGGCATATCCAGCCAGTTAGTTTATGGGGGGTGATTTCAGTGATATTTGGTAGTTAAGTCTCATTACAGGTTTACTCTGTAAAAGAGATGAAGTATGCTTCACAACACTGCTGTGACAAAAGAGTGGACGGCAAAATGGCCTTCTATCGCGAATGCTGTTTTCTGAATTGTTCAAAATAATAGTAAAAAAAGTTACTTTCGTAGGTTTTAGGGGGGCGATCTCCCCCCCCTCCCTGGATCTGCACCTGTCCTAAGGTGCTGCGGCACCCCGGTTGGAAACCATTGGCGTAAATCGTCACCATTCATTGCTTGAAGTGTTGAACGTGAAGCTAGCCTACATGCCTGTATACCTCCAGAAGTCCACTTGATCAACGTATTTTGTGTAGTGATTTTTGTGAAGAAATGTATTATGGCGAGCTAAGGAATTCGTTTTTGTACTGCATAGAAGCAAGATACCTTTGATGCTTACGACCAAAGTTACACATTTGCGCAGCCTCTGTTCAGACAGCAATATGGAGTTAATAGTGTAGTTTGAAGAGTTTATTCAACAATCAAAGCTAAGCGTGTCCCAACCGAGTAGTACAGTTAATGGATTATGGATGTTAATCATGTTGCGTCCACGTAGGTCCCCTTGGTCTATATTTGTCAACATTTATAGCCTAATTGAGATACAAAATGTTATTAATCTAAACATGCGCCATGCACCAGGATATTACAGTATAGATATCAGAAGGTTTATGCATGCGTATTTCGGCCAGTTAAAAGCACGATGTGCGTGCTTTTCACGCATTATTCACTTAAGCGCTAATGTATGAAAACGTTCATCGAGGTGCATTGCAATGATCAGCCTCAGGTTTGTTTCTTCGGTAACGGTGTTTTCATAATGGGAACGACAGGCTTGATTCTGATTTCCTGCAAATTTTTGTTAACATTTGCATTTCATTACAAAATCTCTAAATAATCCTCGTTAATCAAATAACAATAATACCCAATTCCTTTTGTTAAGCTTTATTCGCAAGACACGTCTTGATGAAGTTTATCCTAACGTATTCGCTGCACTTCGGATTATGCTAAACTGCCTGGATACTGTTGCCAGCACTGACAGTAGTTTCAGTAAATTGAATATAATCCAGGATTTCTCAGACGGTGCCCTCGGCCCCCTTGGGGGCCACGGAGTGGTTCTCTGGGGTCCATGAGCAGAGGCCTTCACTAGGTAGCTTTACCGTGATATTGCATAGCCCAAGTGTCACGATATATTAAGTATTCCCCAGTTAAACTTAGAAGGTCACGGCTTATGAAAGTTTGAGAACCACTGAGCTAATCAAACAGGTCTCATATGACAGATAACAGACTGTCTTCATTAGCCATGTTGTCAATCGAAGCTTCGTGTGTGCGATCTCTAGATTTGGATGATGTCATAAAGGCTTTTGCATGCCAAAAGACTCGCTCCAAGCCGTTTTGATACTACAATAATGTGACATTGCTTATAATATTTTCATGGTCATTGTTATATAATCTTTCATGTGTGCTACTGTGCCACTATACAGTGATTTCTTTTGTTTTGCTCTATAACTACGGTTCGCCAGTTGAAAAGCCCTGCATTTTGGGATGGGCCCAGAATTGGGGTGCAACGGAACTGTTCACACCTATTTGCAGTTGTTTGGTGTGCAACTCCATATTTAGATAAAATGTTTGGCATTATTTGCTTAGTAGTTGCTAAATGAATGTGGTTTTATCATTGGTGCGAAACGATTAATGAACTGCTCAAAAATTTAATTAATTTAGGAGTTAATTACCAGGATTCAGGTCTGTGGTGGGTCTTACAACAAATCATAGGTCTACCTTACTCAGTCACAAGCCATTGATAGGTATCAATTTTAAATAGGATATGTTACATGAAAAGGTGAAATTTTAATTTCACCCAGTTGAAGCCATAGGCGTAGCCAGGGAGGCCAAAGGGGCCATGCTCCCCAAGATTTTTAGAAAATATAATCATTTTGTGCTTTGAGAGGCGTTTTTCCAAACAAAATAGTGTTATTCGCCTAAAATCAAACATTTTGCCCCCCACCCCAAATTCCTGGGCTGGCTACGCCACTGATTGAAGCTCATTACATCATCCGAAAATATTTTCTGTTTTTGTGGAATAACGTATGAGTTTTTGGGAACTAATTATAGAATACCAAGCGGTGGCAAATGGGCCCCCTTCAGCTAAGTTCCCCCCCCTGGATCAAACCTCTAGTTACGCCACTCATCAAAGGCCACATTACAAATTACTGAAATGCATAAAGGAAATATTAATCTTACGTTTTGTCCAGACCATATATCTAATGAAAACTTAGTTCACTTTTACTAAAAATATTCTGTGGTAAACTGCTTTTCTGCAGACTCGAGTGAAAACACATTGCCGTTGAAGCTGTACTCTTATAAGTTTTGGTAATTATTTAAAGGGTAGCTCAGGTGTAGTCCTACAAATTTTTCTAATAAAAAATTTTGCATTTTCAAAAGTAGCTCAACTGTAATCGTACAAATTTTGTTAACACAACTGCACTTGCTCCGCTGTAATCTTTAAAATTTTGTATTTACTGATCTTGTTGCAGCAGCTTACAACTTCAACAGTTCTTTAATGTTGCTTGAGTACTTCTGTATATAATATTGATTATTAGCAGAGAATCAAGAGCATTTGAAGACAAGCTGGATTGTCGCTGGTTCATCGTGCAAACACTGTTGCTGGAAGTCCTTGTTATCGTAGGGGAAGGTGGGGTACAGTCGACGCTTTTTTGCATTTTCGACCACTGCTACTTTATTTCAAGTCCAATCAAGCTCAAAATTTGTCACACAATAAAGCAACTATACATACACAATATCATTCCAAAACATGAAAACAACGCCCTTCAGAAATAAGTTTGCAATCAATCTAAAAAGGGTACTTTTTCTGTCAAGTGTGCCCCGTTCCTGGGGCACAATCGACCTGAGCATGGGGTACACTCGACCGGTCAATAAAAAGTTGGGTTGCATGCATTCAGGGATGCAACCAGCTCTTCATTTCGGGGGGGCAATTTTCATAAAATTTCATTCGATGACGTCATCGTGCTTATTCAACCGTGGTACAAATTTTTCGCAAACGTCACAGATAAAGTTCTCTTCGCAACATTTCCGAAAATCAGA
>JGI24158J21664_10004030_pt1 | contig 18728 bp, 10 predicted proteins | sample Ectturendosymbi3_FD_21664 | JGI IMG/M metagenome (IMG submission 21664)
AAAACAACTGTCAATGTGTATGGAAATAAGATTTATGTTTGTATCAAATCAAGTAAGATCTCTGGATCATGCAACTCTGGTTTTTAAATTGAATGGAACTATAAGGAAAATCAACCAGACAAAAACATTATAATCACTAGTTACAAATGAGAGAAAAGAACAAGTTACTACTAAGTATATTGAAAATCAGATTACATGTTAGACTTCACAATGGTAATATTTCTGACCATGCTAATTTATCTTATATGTGTCTAAATTTCAAAAATCAAAAAAATTGCAATATTTAAAATTAACCCTTTTTTCTCATTTTTTCAGATTTTTCAACATGTTTTTAGTCTTAAAAATTTTGTTGAGGGTATTGAGCATACTTAAGAACTGCATTGTTAAACATGCATTAACACTTTGGTGACCGGCCGCTTTTTGGGGATTTTCGAAAAAAACACCAAAATGCACGTGGCTTTGGGTTGAATTTCTCTGGTCCAGAAAGTGCTACAGACCTGGTTGAAGTGTCAAAAGATGCGGCAAGTCTTCTAGTTTGCACTCGAAAAAAAATTTTTTGGTTGGGGGCTGTTCATTTCTTGTGAGTGAAGTCATAAGTGGGGGACTTTAGGGCCACCTTGGTCCACTTTACTTGGCCCTGGGTGCAAACCGTTAGACGGTAGTATTTCGCTGAAGTTTTTACTGGAAACTAGGCTACAATCCAAGTCTTGTGATACTTTGGATGACCTGCTGGGGTTTCAGGTTCAAAAGTTATGACCTAAAGAAGTAAAAACATTTGACTAATTAGATAATTAATTAACTTGTTTATTTCAGATAATAACTTTTGACCCAGAAACGCTAGAAAGACGATCAAAGGCTCAAAAGACTCGGACTCAAGCCTGACTTCCAATAAACACGTCAATGAAACACTTTGGCCTAGCAGTTGGAACCTAGGCCAGGCAACAAGAGCTAAAATGACCTCAAAACTACTTCACTTATGACGTTACTCACAAAAAATCTGCAATCCCCAACCAAAAAATTTTTTTCAGTGCAGACTGGAAGATTGGCCGATCCGTTTAAGCCCTTGAACAGCTCTCTAGCGCCATCCGTGGAGGAGCTATGGCGTTGGTAAGGCAACTGAAAACTGCTATTTTTAGGATGAAATCTAGGCACAAATATATTGTACGCTGGTTCACAAAGTGTTAAAAAAATTTTTTTAATTAAACCAATAAAATTCAATTAGATTTAATTAAAAAATTAAATTTAGTTAAAAAAATTAAGTTTTTTAATATCATAATAGTTTTTGAAATGTTTTTGATTAATACTTTGAGAGCCGGGGTACGATGTATTCGTACTTCGATTTCGGCCTAAAACCAGCAGTTGTCAATTGCCTTACCAACACCTTAGCTCCTCCGCCAATTGTGCTAGAAAGCTGTTCAAAGGCTCAAACGAATCAGACAGTCTTCTAGATCAGTGGTTCTCAAAGTGCTCCGTACGAAGCCCCAGGGCTCCGCGAGCTATTCGTTTGTTTATGTTTTTATTCTTAGAAATTTATTGTGGGGCTCCGTAAATCATGGTCAATCTCGTCATGGGCTCCATAACACCAAAAATTTGAGAACCCCTGTTCTAGATCGCACTCGAAAAAGGAATTTTTGGGTGGGGGTTGCAGATTTTTTGTGAGTGACGTCATAAGTGAAGTAATTTTAGGGCCATTTCGGCTCATGTTTCCTGGCCTAGGGCCCAATCGCTAGGCCAAAGTCTTTCACTGAAGTTTTCATTGGAAATTAGGCTCGAGTCAGAGTCTTTTGAGCCTTTGACCGACTTTCTAGCGTTTCTGGTTCGAAACTTATGATCTAAAGTAAACAAATCAATTAATTATCTAATTAACTAATTAGTCAAAAATTTTTACTAACTTATATCATAACTTTTGAACCCGAAACCCCAGCAGGTCATCCAAAGTATCAAAAAGCCGGATTGTAGCCTAGAATCCAATAAAAACTTCAGCGAAACACTATCATCTAACAGTTGGCGTCCAGGTCCAGGTGAAGTGGCCAGGGTGACCAAAATGTCCTCTACTTATGATGTCACTGACAAAAAACGCGCATCCCCCAAGCAAAAAAAATTTTTTCAAGTGAAAACTACAAGTCTTGCCACGTGTTTTGATGCTTTGACCAGGTCCGTAACCCGTACAGGAGTGGAGATATTCCTGCGCAAACCCACGTGCGAATCAGCTGTTGTTATGCACACCGCTTGAATTAACCCGGACGTCAAATTGTTAAAAAAACTTTTTAAATGGATATATACTATTATATAAACAATTTTTTTGCCTGAAGTTCAAAAATAAGCATGGGTGACCAAGATACAGTAGTATCTCCATAACACCAGCCCTTACATAAAAAATAAAGTCAATTGAAGTTGCACTATTTGAGTTCTAGGTATTTAAAATATTGTCACACTTGAATGCACATGAAAAATATGTTGCCTTGTAACAACGATTAACCAGGGTTCAAAGGTCACCAGTAAAAAACTTTGTGTTGTTTTGTTCAGCATGGAGCCTTCCATTTTCCTGCGAAATGTTTAATGAAAATATTCAGAGATAAGGGAGTGACAATCAGTTGAAGTTCCAACAGCAAAACTCCAAGAATTTTTTGGTCCCATCCTCTTGAAAAACATCAAAATTTCAAATACACATAATTTCAGAAATACAGGTCCGATTACAAAAATGCAATAATCGAGTGATTGCGGTGCATGATCTCTATTGTTGCTTGCTGCCACAATGTGAAGCTTTGCGCACATGCCGCTTGGGCTTTCCTATCGCAACACTAACAATTTGAAAGGATTATCTGCTGGATGATCAACATGGTTGCAGGGTTCCATCACATTTTCAAAAACCAATTTCCATACTTTTTCAATACCTTTTCAACAATAAATCAAAAGACTTCAATACCATCATTTAACCTCATTTTTCAAAAATTTTACCAAGGGAGCACAATGCAAAAAACATCTGCAGAACAGTCATCAGTGGTGAAGAACTAAATGTAATTAAACAATGGTTGAATTTAGACTTTCCGTTTCAATACTTTATGTACATTTTGGCCAAATTCAATACTTTTTATTTGGGAACCCTGTGGTTGCATGGGAACCCTGTGGTTGTCAAAAGATCCCTGGTTGTAGCCACTTTGATTCTGCCTAGGTCTGTAAGGAGCTGGGCATGACAGTAAGTATCAACCGAGCTAAATTGGAAGAATCCTTGGGTTGCTATAGCCCTATAGCATACCAGCAGATTATTTTTGCTTTGGAGACGGCAGTCCATATGATCACGTCAAAATAAGTCATCGTTCCATCTTCCATGTCTGCACTGAATTTTTTAAGTAGTATTTTTGTGGAAGGGAATGATCAACTAAGAATAACTTGAAGGACATGGATATGAGTGGCTAGCTTTTGCGTTTTTTCCATTTCTTATGCGTGTAATCTGATCACACATGCTAGTCAGTCAACTCTAACAGTTAAGCTTGTGCTGAAAGAATACAAAAAAGTAATGCTACTACGAAATTAGTTCTATTAGTTTTACATAGAACCATTTATTTCATAAACACATACTGACTTCTTTGTATTGCTCAGCTTCATCCTGAACTTTACTGTTAAGAATTTGTTTTGCTACATTTCCACAGTGATCATTCCGCTGAGATGAAGATGTTTTCATATTTTGCTGCAAAAAGATTGTTAGACCTGTAGCACTATCACAAAACAAAACACAGCAATTGCCAAGCAGAAAAATAATAAATATTAATCATTTATAGCAACGTGGTTCAACTGCTTTGGACATACGGGCCACTTTACAAAAACATGACAGCTTGCGGGCCGCTTCCAATAAAATGATGTAGAAAACAGCAGATTTGCAAGAATTAAAACTACAAAGAGAAGAGAAAGCAAGCGCGCCATTGAAATTATTACACTATAGCAAATACTGCAGCAATTTATTACAAATCCCTATCAGTATGATGGCTGTGGTCAAGGCTTTTCTGACACTATCATTCTTTATCAATACCAATGTTAGTTGGAGACTATCATCCAGCGTTTTGTCTGCCATTAGATTTCTGTTTTTAGATTTGACTTGCTGTCAACACCTTCGGCACCAGCCACCAGGGTATGAATATATTGTACTTTAAAATCACACATTGAGCTGCTATTTTCGTACCACTCTGCAACTCCATAACTCCCCCGCTGATTGCGCTAGAGGGCTATTCAAACCCTTGAAATACTCAGCTCGTCTTTGAGTCTGCAACGAAAAAAAAATTTTGGTTTTGGGTTTTGTATTTTTTGTGAGTGACATCATAAGTGAAGTAGTTTTAGGCCTTTTTGGCCCACTTCATCTGGCCCTAGCCTAAACCACTAGATTAGTGGTCCCCAAGTGGGTAAGAATTAATCCCCAAGGAGGAATTTTATGAGTTCCGCAGAGGAATTGCTATTGAATAGTTAAGTTACCTATTCATTACAAGTGTTGCACTTCTTTTTTAAGTTCACATTGGCTTTTTCGATTAGTTATATCAATGTATAATCGTAAGTTATTTAGAGGACTATCACACGTTTTTTGCTCATGAACTTTAGTGCCATTACTTGACAACAGATAGGTTTCACTTTTATTGATTAAGTTGTTGTCATAAATATAGATCATTATTTTAATTGTAGTTAACACTTTGGCGTCCGGCCGCAAAAGGAGATTTAAAAAAAAACAACACCAAAACGCATGTGGCTTTGCACGGGAATGACTCCGTTCCTGTATGGGTTACAGACCTGGTTGAAGTGTTAAAAGATGCGGCAAGTCTTCTGGAGTACACTCGAAAAATATTTTTTGGTTGGGGGGTCCAGATTTTTTGTGAAAGTCATAAGTGGAGGACTTTTAGGCCACCTTGGCCCACTTTTCCTGGCCCTGGGCGCCAACCGTTAGATGGTAGTATTTCGCTGAAGTTTTTATTGGAAACTAGTCTACAATCCGAGTCTGTTCATACTTTGGATGACTTGCTAGGGTTTCAGATTCAAAAGTTATGATCTAAACCAGTCGTTCTTAACCTGGGATAAATTTACCCTTGGGGGTAAATTTGATCTTCCAAGGGGGTAAATTGACTGAACCGAAATTTTCAACCAGTGTAAATTATTATAAATCATTCTGAAGTCTATACTGTAGCAGTGTGTTGATTTCGTGTTTTCATTAAATGAGCACCACTGTGTTTATTGGAGGTAAATCTGGTGATCTTGTTCGATAAAAGGGTAAGATATGTGAAAAAGGTTAAGAACCACTAATCTAAACTAATCAAAATATTTGACTAATTGAGCTAATTAGATAATTAATTAATTTGTTTATTTTAGATCAGTGGTCTTCAACCTTTTTTGTTTAATTGCCCCCCCCCTTATAATTTTAGTATTGACAAAAATATTATTTTAATTTGAAAATATTTCAATGCAAATGAAATAATGGGGCAGTTTAGCTAGCACAAAAAACTAACAAACAGAACGAATGCAATTGCATCTGTAGGAACTGTTGCGATCAGAAAGCCTGAGCGGCATGTGCGCAAAGCTTCACACTGTGGCAGCAAGCAACAATAGAGATTATGCGCCGCGATCACTCTATTATTGCTTGGCCACATATATATTGTGTTGTTCTTCATGCACATTCCATTCCTGCCGAACCGCACATTCAGCGCAATGCCAGCGGAGAGGATGCAACAGAACGATGTTATTCATTTCCAAAAACAGTTGGTTCCAACCAGGGCTGTGGAGCTAAGACCCGAAGCCAGAAACTTATGAATGGTTGAGTTGGAGCCTGAAATTTGAGTTCCCATTCAACAGACATATTTTGTATAGTAAGCCAATTGTACAAATAATGCAATGGTTTTTAATGGATCAAAACGTTCTGGAGCCAGAGCCAAAAATTTTGAATGCCTAAAGCTGGAGCCGGAGCCCAAAATTTGTGTTTCGGCTCCACAGTCCCGGATTTAACTACTGCGAACCTTGCCTCTGACTTTTTATCTGCAAGTTTTCTAAAATAGGTTGCAAATTGGTCAGCCTATGGCGTTTCCACCTGCATATGGCGTTTCCATCTAAAGCAGATTTTCTAAAGCAGGCCATCCCACTTAAAGCAGGTTTTCTAAAGCAGGCGTTTCCATATAAAGCAGGTTGCAAATTGGTCAGCTTACGGCGGTTTCCACCTGTCATATGGTGTTTCCACCGGTCTTGTTCATGTCAAGACGATTGCGGTATTTGTTAAGCATGTGCAGTTACTTGGTTGAAACTTGCTCAGAAATATATTTTGTGGGAAACTTCATTACTACTGCTAGCTTAACTTTCCCCAAAACTTTCGCAAAACGCAGACTGCACTTGATGCAAACGTCTGACCATCTGTGATAATAAAATATGGCACAGGCTTCATCATCGCTTTTATAGTCGATGAAAAGTTCATGGATGTGGAATCGCATTCGCTTATGTTAGTTAACTGGCGAAAAAGCACATCACGAAAGTAACTTTCTACGCAATATAACTTTTGGCGTTATTTACACAACAGAAAGACTTTTTAGCAAACCTCAATACAGGTGGTAGAAACGATTTTTTGGAATTTTTAGTTGAGCCAAGATGGGGGTGGTTGGGCTTACTTGCTAGTATAAGTTATCCCTTTCCTAGCCTACTGTACTGATATACTGTGTCATTAGTCAGAAGAACACAGTATAGCTTCACCACACCTGAAAGCACAGTAAAACACTCAAACTGACTGAAAAACATGACAAGCATGTTTTCCAACTTGCGGCTAACTGTAAGTAATTTTGCTAGCCATTAATTGCTGCCTAAATCGTCTCATAAGAGTCACTTTTCACGTATTTTTTAATAGAAGACACTTGGTTCCACTGCTTTACTCAAGTTACAAACCAAAGTTTATAAAACACATGATAATGGACTATGACGTGTTTTGCCTACGAAACAGTGTTTTGGCAATGCTCTACCAAAGACTATATGAAGCCTTGTTTCAAGGCAATTTTGCTAATCTTAACACATACAGTTGGGGGGATTTGTGTCATTTCATGGAATCATTAGACTGGGCTTAATCACAACTTTTTATTAACATTCTCAATCGCAGTGAAAGTCAATGTGATGATACAGTGGTAGCTTTGTTATGATTGTTCAACCATTTTTAGTATTTTCAAAGAAACAAGTTTTTCGTCTTTAAGAAATGGCGTTCGGCCGATTGGGTACATTCTGATAGCTATATCAGTGTTGGTTGCTCTCAGCCAGCATAAATATAATAAAACAAATCAATGCATTCTAATGTATCCAAGAAAAGTTCAAAATTCCGCACGTGTTGACATGCCTGGAGACTTGCAAATGTCATTGCTTGTTGTCACTTTTTTGACATTACCTATGCAACGACTACGTCAACAACCTACCAAACTATTTATTGCAACAGTTTCCCCACTATTTTAATCTTATTTTATACACTAGGCTTAACAGTATGCTGGAAAATTCATCAAAACCGCAGTGCTTGGCTCCCAACCAGTAACACTCTGTGGCCTTGCATAATTAGTATAGTTATGCGTTACACAGGACAATGCTATAGTTTGATTGTTATATCATCAGTCCTATATCTTGTGTTTTATAACAGTTTCTACGAAACATGGAGTCGAAAGTGCATCAAATGAATTGGTTCCGAAATGGCAAATACAGTTTTTAGTTTTGGAATCATTCAGAATTTTAGTATATACGAACCTGCAGAAATCACCCCCTAAATCTGGTAAATTGCAAAATCGCCCCCTTAAGGCATAAAATTGCCCCTTGTGGGACGATTTCGCCCACGTTGAATATCACTGTTTTAGGTCATAACTTTTGAATCAGAAACGCTAGAAAGTTGATCAAAGGCTCAAAAGACTCGACTCGAGCCTAGTAAAAACTTCAGCGAAATACTACCACCTAACGGTTGGCACCCAGGGCCAGGCAAAGTGGGCCAAGGTAGACTAAAAGTCCTCCACTTATGACGTCACTCACAAAAAACCCGTACCCCCCAAGCAAAAAAAATATTTTCAAGTGCAGACTAGAAGACTTGCTGGGTCTTTTGAGACTTTTATCGGGTCTGTAGAGCATACCAGACCAGAGAAATTCCCACGCAAAGCCACGTGCATTTAGGCGTTTTTTTTTTGAAAATCCCCGAAACCACCCGGGTGCCAAAGTGTTAAGCCACCTTGGCCCACTTCACCTGGACCTGGGCCCATACCATTGGATGGTAGTATTTCACTGAAGTTTTTATGAGAAACTAGGCTACAATCCGAGCCTTTTGATACTTTGAATGACCTGCTAGGGTTTTGGGTTCAGAAGTTGTGTTCTAAAGCAATAAAAATATTTGACTAATTAGCTAATTTTAATTAATTGATTTGTTTATTTTTTATCATAACTTTTGAACCAGAAATGCTAGAAAGTCGATCAAAGGCTCAAAAGACTCAGACTCGAGCCTAGTTTCCAATGAAACTTTCAGCGAAATACTTTGGCCTAGCGGTTAGGTCTTAGGCCAAGCAACATGAGTCAAAATGACCCTGAAACTACTTCACTTATGACATCACTCACAAAAAATCTGCAACCCCCAACCAAAAAATTTTTTCAGTGCAGACTAGAAGCTTGGTTGATCCGTTAAAGGGTTTGAACAGCTCTCCAGCACAATCAGTGGAGGAGCTATGGCATCGGAAAGGCAACTGACAACTGCTGGTTTTAGGCCACTTCTGAAGTACGAATATATCATACACCGGCTCTCAAAGTGTTAAAAGGTAAAACACCTGGTACCTATGGATATTGCCGTAGAGAATCCACCCGGTACGGTAAGTGTTAAGATTAGACAGTGAAGAATGCAACAAAAGTGATTTAATGACATTAGAACTTCCTTTTTTGCCCTGCAAGGCCAACCAATTAATAAAGCTGCCCTCTGATCAGTTGAATCTACAAATTTGCCACTTGAGATAGAACCTGCAATGTTGATTTTAGCATCTTAGTGGAAGGTAACAATTTGATTTTCTGGCCATCCCTTTGGGGACAGTTAAATTAATGGCNCCACAGCTATCGTCTGCGTAGTGCACTTTGCCTTTCTTTGAAGTGTAATATACGATTAATTAATAGTAATCCACAAATGGAAGCAAAATTTCTAGGTGAATATCCCGTTCACATGTGATTAACCGAACTATTTTCTTCATGTGTGAATGGCTTGGGTTGGGGATTCCAGAATTGTATGCAATAAAGCAGTTTCTCCATCTACAACATGCACGTGTGGGTAAAATTGCATTGGGCAGACTTGCCGAAATTTAATAACCTGAACCAACGAACACAAATTTGATCAACATTCTGAAGTTTGCAAACATTTGTTGGCCAATCCCACGCATCATTTTGACTGTAAGCAACTGGAAATATTAGGAAGCAATGTCGGTCAGAAGAAACTTCATCTACTCGAGTCTCTTCTGATACAGCAACACCAGACAGATCTCAGCATCAATGGTTCATCCAACCCCTTACTGCTTTTAACACATAATGGTCTATATGATGTAATACAGTACAAATGCCTTAAAACTGCATCCTTATTTTCTCTTTCTAACTGCCGCATTTCATTTATTCCTGATGATGGCAAGCATAAGCCGAAACGTCGAATAAAATAATGTTTTCGATTATTGTGGCTGTTTTGTTTGCAATAAGAATCTACAACAAATCCATGCATTGTTTAGCAAAGTATGTTGGGAGCTGGTGTACAAGTATATCATGCTTTAAAATCAAGCATTGAGTTGCTAATTTTGAGCCACTTTGCAGCTGCATAACTTGCCAGTAGATTGTGTTAAAGGGCTATCCAAACCCTTAACCCTTTGGGTCCCGGGTTTACCCCCTTTTTTGCAGAAATTTGCAATCCTATAACTCGCCAGGCGATTGAGCTAAAGAGCTATCCAAACCATCCACAGATTCAGCAGTCTTGTAGTCAAAATCGAATAAAAGATTTTTCGTTTTCGGTGAGGGGATTTCTGGAGGTGACGTCACAACGAAGGCATGTTTTGGAAATTCACCTTTGGCCGGCCCTGGGCCCCAACCCACTGACCCATTCTTTTGGCTCAAAGTTTTCTTGAAAACTAGGTCAACATTTGGATCTATAGAGCCCTTGCTTGCTTTCTAGCATATCTGTAGCCAAAATTATGGTTCAAAAATCTAGTTTTTGGCCTAATTCAAAACTTTTCAGAAAAGGCATAATTTGCCCTTTCAGGGCAAACTTTGGCCAGCTATAACTTAGCAGCAGATTGAGCTAGAGAGCTGTTCAAACCCTGTAATGACTAGTGGCTTCGTGTAGTTTAGAATAAAAGAATTTTTTTAAAATTTGGTTGTGGGGTTTTGGGCCAATGAGATCATGACAGGGGCATGTTTTTTGGTTAATTATATGACGTCATCATCCGATCCCACGTGCCAATGTTTTGGCTCGCAGTATTTTTGGATTCTAGGCCATAATACGCATTTTTAGAGCCCTTGATTGAGTTTCTGGCGCTTCTGGTTAAAAGTTAGGCCAAAAAACAGCTAAGTGGTAAAGGGCTTTTCTCAATACTTTTGGGGATTTCCCCAATTAATTTTAATGTTTTTTGGCCTTAATCTTGGAACCAGGAACGCTAAAAACCCATTCGGACCAAAAAAACAAAACAAACTCAAAAAAAATTATGTCATTTAAATGGCTCCTGCGGGTCTTAAAGGGAGGTTGGGCAAAAATGCTGACGTCAGCAAAAAATAACATGAACATCCTATCATTATACAAGCATTAAAAAAAACCTGACATCCTAAACTGAAACATTTTTTTTATTGCAAACTACATACCTTCACAAGTCTTTTAAGGGTTTGAACAGCTCTTTAGCTCAATCTGACAGCAAGTTATTGCCTGGGGTGAAATGCCCCCCGGAGTGGTTTTTGAGGGAGCAAAATTTTGGTTAATTTTTGGTTTATGAGTCATAATTTTCGCTCCCGATATGCTAGAAAGTCATTCAAGGGCTCCAAAGATGCAGATTTTGGCCTAGTTTCCAAAAAAAATCTTGAGCCAAAAGAATGGCTCAATGGGTTGTGGTCCAGGGCCAGGTAAAGCTGGCCAAAAAAAGCAAAAACACTCCCACTTGCAGTGGTCCCCAAACCAAAAATCGTTTTTTTTCTATTTTAAGCAGAAGACTTGCTGAATCAGAGGATTGTTTGGATAGCTCTCTAGCTCAATCGGGTGGCAAGTTAGAGCGTTGCAAACTTGCGCCAAAATTTTGGCGGGCGCGGGACTTAAAGGGTTAAGGGTTTGAATAGCTCTCTAGCATAGTCGACTGATGCGTTAATGAGTTGCAAGGACTTCACCAATATGGGCAAATTACACCTTTTCAAACGAAACTCAGCTGGCTCCAAATGTGTTGAATGTATCATAAAAATCACACAAAGCTTTAAAACTATATATGGCTTTTTTTGCTTGTCTTCTTTGATTTTTATTGCTCGATTTAAATCAAGATTCAAGTCAAATGATTTAAATCAATCAAATCTGTCTTTCACAAAAAAACATAGCACTGAAAGTGTTAACATTCTGCTATCTATGTTAATGCGAAAGTTAAGATTTTAACTTCTTTGCATTAAAGCACAACCTATTTTCTTTAATTAGATTAATTGAATTTAAATTTTTCACCTGTTTTTTGATTTTCATAAGGAGAGCAATAAACAAAGGCAGTGGTTACAAGTCTGCCTATGAACCTTCATATTGGAAGCTTTATTCATCCGCCACCTGTAATGTTACAGTGACACACAAGGAGAGTGCAGTAGACTTGGCAGAGATGTACTAAACGTAAACCTTAAATCTAAACCCTAACACCTAAACCTAAACTTTTAAACCTTAAACATATCACTAAACCTTTAAACCTATACCCTGAACCTAACCCCTAAATCTAAAGTTTTAAACCTGAAACCTAAACCCTAAACCTTAACTCTAAACCAGAAACTTAACCCCTAAACTGAAACACTAAATTTAACCCCTAAACCTTACCCCTAAAGATAAAGCTCAAACATAAATACTAACAGTAAATCTGAAGAGAAAAGATTGAAAACTTGTGAAACCACTATTACTGAAACAAAAGTTGCCAAGCTGAGAGTTGAACCAAAAACCATCGGCACAGCAGACATTAAACGTATCGACTACGTTACAATGTTGGTAGCATCTGAGTGACAAACCCAGCATTTTATTCAAACCACATCATGCGAGGCATATAGTCACCATCATAAACAAATCAGAATCTGTGTGTTATAGAGTTAAACTTTATGTTTAAGTATGTTTACGCTGCAAAGCAAATTATGATACTATATCTGTAAAACATGGAATATTATAAAGGCTAAATTAAACAACAAATCTGCAAGATCTGTTGGGATCTCCAAAATTTGCTGAAAAATCACTGCTCTTTTTTCATGGACTTGTTGTCAGATTTACAGTTTAGGGCTAGGGTCGGTAACCTTTTGCTGATTGTGTGCCGACTCAAGGTTTCAAATCATTCAGGTGCCAAAAACATACATTTCTTATACAAGTCAAGGTCAATATATCTTTTATGTGAATCACGACAAAAGTGATGTGTAAAACATGGAGCTCATGCGTGCCATTGAAAATTGCTTGGCGTGTCAAGTTTGGTTTGGCATGTGTGCCGCAGGTTGCCGGTCCCTGGTTTAGAGTTTGAGTTTAGGATCGAGTTCAGGGTTTCAGTTTGGATTTTCAATTTAGGTTTGTGGTTTAGGTCTATTATACCAATTAGCGTAGTGCAGTCTACTGCACATTCATCATGCATTACTGTCGCATTACTTACAGTGGTGCCGGATGAATAAGTTTTCAAAAACAAAGGTTCTCTAGCATACCTACTAGTGTTTGGACACTTTTGAAAAAAGTAAAGAAAAACTGGTTCCACGAAAAGCAAAAGGCGCCATGGTGAGAGCCGAACCGAAAACCATTTGCCCATGTAGATAGCCGCATCTGCTCGACTACGATGACAGCACTGCTGCATTGACAAACTCAGCATTTTATTCGAATCATTTGATACTATTGCGGGCAGACTCACAGCCACTTCCTTTTTCATACTTAGCACAAGAAGAACCTAATCAAAGTATTGTTAAGATGAAAAAATACTAATAGCTCTAATCATGCTAAATGGAGTGGTACTGTTTGCATTGCAGAAAAACGAAATTGAAAAATTTATGAACATATGAAAGTGTCATAGTGAATGAGTGTACTCATAATACTGTACTTTACTAGCAATTTATTAGTTTTTGTTAATCAAAAGAAATTCCTAAATTACAGCAGTAAATAAAGTAGCTACCTGTATAATTAATAATTAATAGCAGCAATACAATCAGGACTGTACTTTAGTGTGAAAAATGAGAACTCAATTTCAATCAGAAGTTGGCAATAAAGAAAAAAAGTTATGAACCATTGATCTGATCTACTAGGCTAACTTACTGTACGGTGCAACGCAGGAGGAAAGACTCAAAGAGTCGAAGTAAGCCACAGCCAGCTGATGCACAGTCTTGTGTAGTACGCTATTTTTCACATGATGAGGAACATCAAAACTTAGCAACTTAGCAAGCAGGTAAACGCAACATTCCATCAACAGATTTTGTGGTTCAGGTTCAGGTTATTACCAACACAGCCACTTTCAGCCAAGAAGCACCGTTTTTCACTCACCTCGGTTGTGGGTCGCCCGCTGCCGCTTTCTGCTCCACGGCAGACGATTACAGGAACGCCAGCCCATCCTTCTACCGAAAATTGCTGCAAATCGATTACATCGACTGCAGAATCCATGACGTCATCACAATTTTTTTAGTTTGCAATTCATGTTGGTTTTCACCAAGCCACAAAACCCCTGGCAAAAAAAACAAGACAAAACAACTAATGAGTTTTTGTTTAAATTCAAATGTTACTTTTGATTAAATGGCAAACAGTGAAGAAACTTTTTACAGCTTACCACAAGCTTATGCAAAGTACAGCAATCTTCAGCAATCATTCTCCCACTTTGCAGATGCAGACAAAAACGTGGCTTGCTTCACGCAAGCGACTACGGTAATCTTCAGTACCGAATGAGAATACAGTTCTTAATCCTTTCAAAGAGACAGAGTTGTTGACTTAATTAAAAAGTTGCCGTTGTAGGCTACTCAAGGGAACACAATTCAAATCCTGGAAATACCATGATTGCGTTGACCTTAACAACACAGCAGCGTTTAAACTTCATAAACCAAAGCGACTACCGGAAACAAATTCCTCTAGTTAGCAAGTAACAGCAGATTTGTCATGCGAAACTACGCTATTTTCTGTATATACATAACAAATTTATCTTTACAAACGACAAGTATTTCAGCGCTGCCGAGAAAACCAGCTGCAGTCTTCAGCCACAATCTAAACTTATGTAAAATTAAGCAGATAAATTAGTGCTTCTGGCGATATTTATTATTAGCCGAGCTTTGTGTAAGAATATTCGATGAGCTTTATGAAAGATTATTCGCTTGTAAGCAGATGTTATGCAATCGTTAAGTAAAATTATTTCATGCTGGTCAAACGTGAGACAGAAGCACAACAACGATCTTCAGACCGGATAGAATCCTGGTAGTGTTATACCTTGACAAACGGCACTTGCAGCCTGACCAGCCTCGTGCTCGGCGTTGGTGGTTGGGTGCAAGGAAACGGTCTTCGCGAGGTGCTGCCACTGACTTGCCACTAGTGCAGCATTCACTGGGAAAGTAGTCGGAGTGGCCCACAGCGCAAACAAGAGGAATTGGACGCCGCAGACCATGAAAAAAATACAAAAAATAGCATAACGAAACTGAACTCAACGATCTTCAGATAGCAAATACTGTAAAGATTGAAGTTGGACTGTACTATTGCTGAATCATGTTCATAGACTATATAACAAATATCAGGCGTACCTGAGCGAATGCGCCAACCTATCGAAACAAAAGTTATGTTCCTGTCATGAAAAAGCTGATGCCTGACGTTTGGACACCTTTGCACAAACAATTGTTATGCCAAAACGCATAGTTCGCAATAATATTGCTGAATAGTTCTCGCTGATATTACCGAAATCGGCGTTAATATTGAGCGCTGAAGCGTAACCTCTTCACAATGCAATTTTGCACCGCGCTGTGCAACCATTGTTTTCCTGTGTTAGTGTTTTAATTCAAGTGTGGCTTGTGTTTGGCCTACTTCATAATAGCATCATTAGTTCCTCTGTAATTTTTCTTCTGCGTATGAGTTTTCATTTTTGGTTGGAAGGGATGGCTCTTAGGATAATCCACAAAGGCAACTGCTTGTAATTGTAACCATTGATTGCACTTTGCAGTTGTTGAGTATGGTATGATTTTAGGATGTTAACCACTTGAAATGAAGCTTACAGTGTCATCATGATGATGACAACAACTTTAACTTACGAATCTAAAGTGGGAGTGGAAAAAGTGTGAAGAAATCTGCGAAGCTGCAGCAAGATGAGCTTTTTGTATAAATCAATGAGTAAATACAATTGTATTTGTGCTGTTTTTAATCTCATGTTTAATGCATTTACTTAGAACATTGGAGGGATGTTTTTCTACACTTTCGGCTGAACTACTCTAGTTTACCAAACATACATTAGAGTTTTCCTCAAGGTTTTTTATATTACATTCATAATTTTAAGTACATGACTGATGGCAAACCTTGATGAACAGAAAGCAAGAATCTTTCACATATCCATTGTACATCTTTTTTATTGCACATTATCATGTTCGACAAACATGATTTGGGCACGCAATTATCATGAAATTACAGTACTAGCCTGTTGGGGCTCAACTAGGAAAGTGCTGATTGGTTAACAGTCACCCAACAGATGATAGAACAATTAATGGGTGAAAGCAACTTAAATAATAATGACTGAAGTTTATTGGCATGTTGTAGTTGCAAAAAAGTAAGGAAGTGGCTATGGAACCACCCATGGATCTGTATCTTCCTGTTTCAAAACTTATTCAACCATCCTGCCTCGCATGATCATGATGTGGTTCAAATAAAGCAATCAGTTTGTCATTCAACTGGCGTTGATCTGGCAGCCTACCGGATAGGTTCTAAGTCTACCATGTCAATGGTTCAGGGTGCGCCTCTCAACTTGGCGCCTTACGTTTTCATAATAGTGACTGCTTGCATGTTTCAATTTGTGGGGCCACTTTTTCTTTTCTTTTTTCAAAACTTGACAAACTTTTGCTTTAGGAGTTAGGTTTAGGAGTTAACGTTACGTTAGTGTTAGCTTAGAATTAAATTAGCTTAGCATTAGGTTAGAGTTGGTAAGGGTTAGCTTGGGATTAAGTTAGCATTAGGTTGGTTTTGGCTTTGCGTTAGGGTTAGCTTTTAGGTTTACCTTTTGTGTTTACTATGTTTCTACAAAGCCTGTTGCATTCTCCTTGTGCGTTACTGTCACATTACAGGAGATGGTAGAATAAGGTTTCAAATTTATGGATCTATCAATGGTTCTGTAGCCACTGCCAAAAAGTAAATAACCTTTTTTGTATATTTCTAAGGGAATTTGAGAAAAATTACATCAAATTTAAAATGACACTGATCACCTTATGCACTTTCCATGCAGAAAACGTTTTCACTTTTTTCCATGCAGAAAACCTTTTCACTTAACATTGTTTTCTCTTTTTAGTTTATGGCTTGGTCTCTCATGTGATATAATCAGAACAATAAAACCGTAATCAATGTGGCATTGCTTAAGCAAAGGAAAAATGCATGCATACAACCACTCAATGAATCAGTATTAGTAATAATTGATTCTATCTATTATGGCCAGAAGCATGAGTGTTAGAATATTGGAAAAGTTTTTTAGAAAGTGTCAAACATTAATTTTGATATAGCAATATGGTGTCTGTATCTATTCATTATCAGTGAATTAATTTACCTTGGCATGTATACGATATTTATCTGATAACGCAATGTAGTTAATGTAGAGATCAACACTTCTGGTTAATTTAAAAATTGCAGAAAGTCATATTTTGACAACCTTGTTAATATCTACTTAGTATCAAATTGATAAAAGAAAACTTTTAATTATTTTGATTTGTTTTGTTAGAGGAAGTGGCTACGGAACCGCCTCGTATGATGCGGTTCAAATAAAACGCTGAGTTCGTCACTCAAGTGGCACTGACATGGTAGCGTCTATATCTGCTGTGCCAATGGTTTTTGTTCAGTTCTCACCTTGGCGACATTCGTTTTGGTAGTGGTGGTTGCACGTTTTAATTCATGGGACCAGTTTTTCTATACTTTTTTCAAAGTTTCCAAACTTTAGGTTCAGAGGTTAGGTTAAGTTTTACATATAGGGTTTACCTTTTACGATTAGTACATTTCTACCAAGCCTACTGCACTCTTGTCATGTGTTACTGTCATGTTACGGGTGGCATTTGAATAAAGTTTCAAATATGAAGATCCACAGATGGTTCTCTAACCACTGTCTTTGTTAAATTCTAATGTATTCACCTTAACCTTCATTCGTTTCGTTTTCAATGTGACCTGTTCATCACTTTATTTTTACAACTGTATAACAGTGTAAAAGTGAACTGTGGCCTGCAAAAGCACTGCTATTAGAACTTTGATTTATGACAAAAGCAGGTTTTTTTTTAATGCGTTTTACGGACCCGATTCGGGTCCCTAGAATTGAAAATCGGGTCCCTAGAATCAGAGAAAAATATCATCGGATCCCTAAAAGCAGAGAAAATTGGGTCCGTAGAATCAGAAAAATCGGGTCCCTGCAGATCCATGCCAGGTACCTAACATTTTCCTTAACAAAACCCTGATAAAAACCTGCTCATTAGCCTAACAAAATTGTTGGACAACACTACTTTGTTTGCAATGCATTTAAAAATATCATGGTTTATGAAAAGTGAATAAAAACAAATTTACTGTGCAAGTCTTTCAGTACTATGCATTTGGCCTTCTTGCACATTGTGGCAGATTTTCCACTTAAAAGTTCCATAACGGTAAAAATGATATGATGCAAGAAATGCACTTCCTGTATAACAAGACCCATGTTAAAATTTCTGAAAAGATTCAAGGCAAGTACAGCTATGGAAAACTTCAAATTATTGCTCATGTTACATCTTTATGTCTGGTGTGCTGATTAATATGCCATTGAAGTTTTAGAGTAGTTCGTATTTTTGATGAATGATGAATTGCCCATGCACATGGTATGTTAAGTCATAGCAATACCCGTTCAGCACAGAAAGAGTGATATAAGTGAGGAATAAAAGAGTATATACTCTGATTCTGCTCAGTCAACAGCTAGTTCCTGGTCAGAAGAGTTTTTGCTACAATGTAGTTTAGAGTCGTAGGCTACAAAAATAATTAAGGCAGGTTCTTGTAAAAAAATTAAACTACGGGTGCATTATGAATTGTTGTCATTTCTTCAACACAGCGTTCCTTCTATGGTCACTGGTAACATTCATCTCTTTTTGTTGTTTCACTCGTTCTCAGCACTTTGAAATCAAATTGAAGAAAGGCAGCTTATAATCTTGTGTTTATGTACCTTTGAATTGGATCAGGTTCAACACATAAAGTGCTATGTTTGTAAAGCCACATCAGTGACCCACACCAAGCGAATCTATCGCAATTTGTTGCGTAAGGAAACTAGTTTCGTGTGTTACTCATCTTCAGTCCTGCGCAAAAGTCGACATATGAAACAAAAAGAAAAAATTACGCACTG
>JGI24158J21664_10004032_pt1 | contig 18725 bp, 8 predicted proteins | sample Ectturendosymbi3_FD_21664 | JGI IMG/M metagenome (IMG submission 21664)
TTATAAGAAATAATTGTTTACCTGCTTTTTGCAGACTGGAAAAGCATACACTGTTCGCCAAACAACTTTTCAAGAGTATATTAGTGACCTTTACAAAAGAAACAAGCGTGGCTTAACATCCTACATGGCAGTACAAAACATCAGCAAAACTTTCCCAGAGTTACAGGTAAGCAGTTATTTTCATTTCATTCTGTGATGTAATTTTTAATTCTAATTGTGTGTTTGTCATTAATGAATCATGGCTTTATATAATATATACTTTTTGCATGCGATGACTTATTTTCTTCATTGCTCTTATATATTGCATTTGGACTCAGTGGTTTCAATTAGATATATTAATTCAGTTATTGTTTGAGTCAAGTAGAGAAACTGGAGAGCATTTTTTATTTTTCTCAGTACTACTTCATGTGTATAAAAATGAAAAGTTGCGGTTCAAACTGTTTAGTGTTATAGGTTCCAGCTTTTTTGTTTGATTGTTTGTCCTTATATATTTTTGATAATTTTTCAAAGATTAATTCAAGAATGAAGCCAGTAGTTGTCACAGGAATGGATATTTCACAGGAAAGCAGCATCAGCATTGTCAAGAAAACAAAATACAGAAAAAAAACACAAACAAACATAACATATGCAACATTTATTTGCATAACACAAATAATGGTTAGCAAGCAATGTGTGAATCTAGGTGAGATGAATAAATGATTCATTCACATAAGTGCGAGAAACGACAATGTAGGTTATGAATCAGAAAGCCATACAGCAACCAGGAGACACATAATAACAGCAAAAAGCACTTTTTATCAACATACACCATGAAGAAGCAACACAATTACCCATGGCCCATTGTGAGGCATCACAGCTGCATGTATATTCTGCATGGCATATGTAGGATAATGGAACAAGGTTGAGGAACTCTTTTTTTAATTGAGACATTTCGGTCATTTGTTTAATAATACTATATATTTAAAGTGGCTGTTCCAGTGTTCACTAGTCATATATTCAGAAATTATGACTGAATTGACATATTTTTTTCAGTTATTCATAAAAATTTTGGTGTATGACCATGACTATTAAAATAAACTGTTGAGAAGGCAAGGGGATTCATTTGAGTTCAATAATAGCACATGCATTGTGTATTTGCTCTGTTTATATTAGCATATAATTTTTGTGCAGGAAGAATCCATACTTCCTGATTATGTGGAAAAACTACACAACGGCCCATTTCTTTGGGTAGCTCACCAAGGTCATTATGGTATGTCCTTGTTTGTTGTTGCTTGCAAGTATATTTGCAAATTTTGTGATTGGAATGGGAAAATACACATTCCAGATTGCAAACAATGCACCATGTCAAGTGTGCAACTAGTTGAATATTTCTTATTTTTGACATGTTGCAATACTACATGGGTGGATGCTTTTCACTATACTCATAAAACTAAATTTTTCTAAATATTAGCTTGAAATTTTAGCTGTTCAGTTGCATGTATAGCATTGCAGACTTCATGATCAATTGACCAATACTTTTGAGAGGTGGTGTGTTAGGCGATCTGTGTATTGTATGATCTGTTTTCAGGTGTGAGCTGAAGCAATTCAACTTAAAAATTGTTTTGGTTTACAAAAAAAAAATTATTTGCACCTTTAATCTTTTTGTAAGTGGTGGAATATGTCTCTTTGTTCGTAGTAGACACTACAAAAGGTTGCTCTTGCTTGTTTGATTTTTGTTGTTTTCTACAACGCTATCCAGCATTTTCTTCATAGGTTAAATTTCCTTGTTTTTATGAGTTGTGATAAAAACAGTGGTTGTACAATTTACTTGTAAAAGGCCTTGAGAGTTTCTTCAATTCACTATGTAGCGCTCAGCATAGTTTTTACATAGACAAATTGCAATATAAATTTTTCTTTTGCACTCAGGCAGACATTTTAAAGTGCAGCTGGTTCAAACTGACATTGCTCAATGACTTCTCACCCATGGTTCATGGCTTTGAAAAAAAGCTTGTAGAAAGGTGGAAGCAGCAGTATGGAAAATTATATGCAGATTAACCCATTAATGACCATTGTTCCATTTTTGGAACATGACCTATACAGGGTCAATGCTCGTTTCCACTTTATTGTATCATCTCAGTTTTGATTTGTATGGTAGTTCATGTTAATGCAAGCATGCCTTTCAAAATTTTTTTTCTTTTTTTTCCTACCAGCTGCTTCAAAATGTCAAATATTTTCACATTTTAGTAACTTCCATTTGCTCAATAATGCTGATTCAGCAAAAAAAATTTCATGGTAAATGCTACATTTATTGAAAATAGAAACATTAGTGAATGTAATGATGTATTTTGCAAGTCTGTGGTGCGATCTGCTAAGAAATTATTTGAGGTGGAAGTTTTTGGAATAATGGCCCAAACTGGTATCAGAATCAGCATCTTTATGATAATCCATTGTAATGTAGTGCTTTAATAAAATTGGACCAACGTTCCATTAATGGAACATGTTGTTGCTAAGCAACCACAAAAAAGGAAACCACATTTTTGTTCTAATTTTATGTTAGAGCATATATAAAGTGGATACTAAAAACTAGAAGAAGTTGATTTGTATTTTTGGTAGTGGTCATTAATGGAATTTGAAAAAATTATGCAGCATTGAATTATCGCACTGTGTTTTATTTCAGTGACCACGTATGTTTTACTGCTCAGAATATTGCCACTACGACCCTGATGCAAGCATGCTCATGATGATAGAAGGGAAAAAGCAAGTTCGATTGTTTTCTTCACTCGACCATCAACTTCTTTATCCTAATCCGCTTGGTTCCAAAGGGAAAACCATTCAATCACAAGTTAGTCAGTAGCTGTATCTCGTTAAGAAACAAGAACACGTGACACCAAGCAACGTGTTTATAATTTTTATTCCCCTTTGCTTTTTAAGACAAATTGAAGCAGTCGATGGAATGCGTCAACTTTCTTAAACACCAGGTTTCATGTGGTGTTGTTTTGTTCAATCGAATTTGAAACTTGCTTAAAGTTGACCTCAGATTGCCTACAAACCAAGCATTGTTTCTGGGAATGAAGGGCTCAAAGTGAAAAAATCATTCGCAAACAATGTAAGCTCAGTGCAAAGCTTACAAATAAACCCTAGAGCCATGTTCATGAAAAGAAGAGCTCCGGGGCCGGACCCAGAAGTTAAACCTTGTATTTAATAAAAATCTGTATACGAAAAAGTCTAGCAGGATTTCAGATTACCGACTCACCCTCCACCACGGCTGACATCGGTTGTACTTACAGTATACAAACGTTATTTATCTGAAAACGACTTCTAAAGTGTGTTCTGATAAAAGTCGTCATTCCAACGGTGGGCCGTCATCTCGTGTTGGGGTTTCACGCAGGAGCTCATTTTGATTTTTACAGCACCATACACTCGACAGTCGTTTGAGCGAGTTGTTACTGTCTACTGCTACGCCGCACAAGATCTCATGGCAGGTGTTGGGTAGCGATTCGATTGTCTCTTCGTCCAGAACCATCAGTCCGTGCAGTCCATGAGGAGGTTAATGGATCGGACATTGGAAGACAACCGGGTCGATAGTTTGTCCTTCTGCACCACACTGACAGGCCGCAGAGGATACCCCGTTTGTGAAGGCAGGAGCGGAAACATCCGACACCAGTACGGATCCGTTTAAGCTGTAGCCGTACCCACGCTGTTCTTTGGAGGGTCATTCCGGGAGAGTGGGCGCCGGTGTGGGGGTTGAAAGTACGGAATCGCCTAGGCTTGTCCAACCACTCCGCTTTCCATTGGTGATCCGCCCAGTGCGCCACACGTATGTTGTTGCTGTCGTCAGATGAACTGATGAGTTATTGTGCGGCGGGTACAAACGGGTGTCTCGATTTGAGGCGCCGTGCATTCGCACTCAGTGAACAGGTGAACGCTGAGTGGAGCAGGTGTCCAAGCTCCGTGGCACAGCATGCTAGAGACAATGTGGTTCCTTTGCGACAAAGCTCAGCAGCAGGTTGTATGCCTGCAAGAATAGGAAGATTGTCCGTTGGTGCAGGACGCAGGCATCCAGTCACAATTCGCAAGGCGTCATTGATGGCAGGGTCAATGAGGCGGGTATTAGCACTGCGGCACCAGGCAGGAGCACAGTACACTGCGGTTGAAACGGTCGCAGCGTTATTGCTCCAGCAGTCCAACCAGAGCCAGCAAGCCGCCTAATGAGTACGACGCGTGATGTCAACTTTTAGCGAAGTGACTCGTGAGCGAGGTGCCGACGATACGTGAGCGACCTGTCCGACGTTACTCCAAGGTATTTGGATTCGGAGCAGAAGGGCAAGGTTTCGTTGTTGTGGGTGACTTTTAGCTCACGTTTAGCTTCTTTGTTGTTGAGGTGAAACACAGTTTTTGTAGTGCTGAGATTTAGCTTCCAGATCTAGGGACATTCATCTACGGTTGCCATGTCTTTGCTCAGCACCCCTTCCACAACCTGCCAGTCTTCCATCAGCATACGTGATTACTAGGTCGTCAGCATATGCATACTGTCTGGAGATGGTAGTTGGCAGGTCAGAGATGTAGATGTTGAAGAGAATGAGTGCCATGACAGATCCCTGTGGGATGCCGTTCTTGAGGCGTCGTAACCCGCTCCGTTTGCCGTTTACGGTGGTAAGTGTGAAACTGCGATTGCCAACCACCTCCATGGATCAAGCGGACCATGTGTTTGTCAGGTAGCCGTCGCAGCAGTTTGCAGGTGGGGTCAGAATGCCATACAGTATCACAGGCTGCTGTGAGATTGAATAACATAGCTCTGGCCTTCTTAGCTGAAAAGCTATTCTCGATGTCCTGTGTCAGAAACGTGACCTGATCTGCGGTCGAACCCCATGTCGAAAACCCGCCTGCTGCTGCGGGAGCAATGGGTCGACGATTGGTTTGACACGAGTGCAGATGAGTGTCTCGAGGATCTTGAAGGGGCATACAGAAGAGATACACGGCGATAGCTCTTTGGGTCCCCCAATGGTTTTTCCGGCTTTGGGATCGTAACTATTAGTGTTCTTCTCCAGATCTTTGGAATTTTGAGTTGGCGCATGCAGAAAGTGAGGAAATTGCAAAACCAAAATTTGAAAGCCGACCAGGCGTGGAGTATAAACTCCTGGAAGATAAAATCCAAACCCAGAGACTTTCCTGGCTTCAGACGCTTGAGGACGGCAGCAAGCTCCTCTGGCCTGAAAGGGCCAGAGATACTGTTTCCCTCAGATGTTGGGACCTTCCATAAGTGGGACAGCTCCTTGTTGACGAGCCTGGTGGACAATGTTCCTTCTAAGCTGCACGGCTGTGCAGCTGCTAAGACCCCTCTGTGCAGTTGCAACAATGCTTGCAAACAATGCGCAGTTGCAAGAAAAATTGATTCAGCGCACCCGCTTGTTTTTCCGCTCAGCATTATTTAAAATTGGAGGGAACATTGCTGGTGGACTCACGGCTCCTGGTCTTGTGTTCCACGATTTGCGAGGCAATGGGGTTTTCTGAGACAGTGCACTGGCAAGAGGAGCGTCCAAACATGCCAATAAGTTTATTGGTGGTGCTCTACACTTTGTGGTTGGAGTGCCAGAAGTCGATGAAATTGATAGCTTCTTGGTATGCCTGGTATGCCTTCTCGATGTTTGTTGTGTCCGGAGGTGGCAATCTCCCAACGGATTCACTTGTGAGAAGGCAAAAGTGCTTCCAATCAGACTTACGAAAGTTCCAATACTTCACCGGATTGCTGTAGGCAAGAACTTTGAGCCTCGGTAGCGGTATGAGGGAGGGTCAGTGTTGTAACTGTGGAAACTTTCCTAGAACACGTCTGTCCGGCAGTCGGTTGTCCTGGCCAACACTAGCAAAGTCCTGGTCCGGGTTGGTGTCGACGTTCTATCGGTGAGAGGAGAAACTGGCTAATCCCTGGCCTTTGGATCGTACAACAGTCCGAGGTTGTTGTCTGTTGCCCAGGAGTCCAGGCTCTCACCACCAGGGGGTGTTTTGCTGTAGCCCAAGTTGGCAGTTGAAATCGCCAACATACAGACTGGGGTGTGTGAATGTCGGGATGGGCATAGGCGTAAGTCGCGAGCGTGGAGGTTTCTAGACGTTAATGATCTTATATCCTGCGACGTCTACGCACGACCACTCAGTCTCTGATTGCTCTGGAGACTGATCGACAAGTGACCATTCCAACCACTCGTTAGCAAACGTGGCAAGGTCATGCTTCCTGCCCTGGACTTACCCAGCTGGTGAGAAGTTGGAATCACTAGCTTGTCTGCAGTTGTGCAATGGGTCTCCTGTAGGATGATGATGAATGCCTTGTTCTCATAGGCTAACTGCTCTGCTCAATAACGCCATTCTTGTTTGCAGTGAGCCCCTCAGTGTTCAGCTGGAGTATGCTGTGTCTTAGGTCGTCTTCAGCAGTATCTCCTCCGCTGTCGCTCCTTGAAGAGGACGTATTCTTACCCAGCACGGTTAGCAGTGGTTGCTCTCGAAGTGACTGGTTTAGTAAGCGTTCCAAGAAATGCCTCTACAGGGAGGGCCACGTTAAGGCACCTATCATCCTTCCCAGTCGGTAATGTGCAAAGATGCCATTCGAATGAAAAAAACGTGCTGATCAGATGTGCATTGTAATAACCTGCTTTCTCATCTCCCTTTGCACACGGTCAGCGGTCTTGGAACTATCGAAATGATTCTCCAGTTACCTCGTAATATTAAATAACACGGAAACAGTTCACGCGCGGTGCTGCCACTGACTCGCAAGCAGTGCATCATTCGCAGCGAAAGCACCACGTGGCCCACGAGGTAAGCAAGTGGAGATGGGCGCCCGTAGATCATTCGTGACACTCCGAAAGTACTACAAAACCTATATAAACGAAACTGAACTGATTGTTATGAAATAATTGGTTTCTTTTGATCTCAATGCATTCTTGTTTGCTATAAACAGTGGAAATGGAATAAATATCTTAAGTTTTCCTTTTTTGCTTGTTAGTAATCACTGAATTGTTGCTTCTTCCGCATGCTTCCAGGTTAACTGCGATGATCCTGATTTAGAAGTTTTCCCCGAATTTGCGAACGCAACGTGCTACTCCTGCGTTTTGCAGCCTGGAGATAGGTAAGTACCTTTCGTTGATTTGGACAAAGGAGCCCATAACACAAGCCATATATCAACGCGTGATCAATTCTATTTAATCCGTTATTGATGCGGTTTGATTCTTGGCGAAGTCAAAAGAAAGTAACAGATCTCAAGAAGTTTTTAAAGACCTTACTGACATGCAAGACATCAAAGCAACCTGTCTCACATTGGTAGCTAGGAAATAGCTTGAGATACTTTTAAAATGAGAATTAAGCTCGAAAAGAATTGCCACGTACGTTATCTCGTTTGATTGTCATTTCCACTTGCGACAAGAATTAAAGTCCGAAAGTTTTTTTCACTCAGTGAGGAGTTACTTATAAAAGACTTCAACATTGTTTAGGGGCTTAAAAAATCAAAAGGATGCTGTGACTTCTTTTTAACGTTCTTTGCGGTTTACTGTTGGGCTAATTCAGTGGTTCTCAAGCCCATAGACTATCTTTTCAAAGAAATATATCCGATGGACCGCTTTGCATAGCACGTGACATTCATAAAACTGCTAACACAAGACCCTAAGAAATGGTCTTACATAATTTGTTGTATGGTAAGGTTGCAATTTTCAGGAACGTTTTATGAAGGATTTATGGAACTCTCTGTGGACCACTAGACATAACTGGTGGTCCACCTGGACCACGTTGAGAATCACTGAATACATTTTTGGTTTGAGGTAAATGCTTTGGGATTCTGTGTTTGGCCAACTTTTATTCTGTGGTAAACTTGTGAAATACAATGATTTTCCGCACGAATACCCAACAGGTTTTTCAAACCTCAAAAATATTTTTTTATTTGCTTTGGTCCTTCTGGTTTGAAAAAAAGCAAAAACAACAATAACATGTAGGTGAAACGAGTGAAAGTAGTTTTTAAATTTTTTAACTGAAAAATATATCTATTTTTCAGTTTGTTCATTCCCGCTTTCTGGTGGCATCAAGTCACCTCTCTCACCGACTCAGTATCCATGAACGCGTTTTTCGGTGACAGAGGTGAGGATCAATACATCAAACGAATTTGCAAACCACCCCTGTACGAAGCATTCAAGTACTGGTTGCTGAACGTGGTGGAGCAGGTGAGCAGCAGCAGAAATTTGTTATGGAAAAAAACTAGTACTGTACTATGTTAATCTTTACGTTGAACGAAATCGAAAACTGTGTTGTAAACGACCACGATCGCACTAACATGCAAGGGCGTTACGAGGGGGGAAGAGGGCACAATTACCCGGGGGCCGAATCACTGCGGGGGGCGCCGAAAAGTCCCAACAATGTCATAAGTACTTTCTTCAATACAGTACATTTGCTTCCAAAAGACCTCAGGTTCGAACACGGAAGCACCAAACTTGCTTCTTGCCCCGGGCGCCATCTAACCTCGTTACGCCCCTGCTAATATTTCGCCCAGGACTTGAGGCTGAGCTTCTGTGGCCAGCCGAAATGGCTCGGACCAGTTCAGCTTCCAGATAGCTCGCGTCGACTCCGTACTTAGCCATGGACATGTTGGAAACGAAAACGTTAAGAAAATGTTAGTTTTCTGGCCGAAATCGTATGTTTCGCGAAGGTCGGTTTAACTTTTATGATGTGTGCAGAATCGATCCTGCGAGTCTTTCGAGCGGACTCTCGAGCGCTTGCCATTGTGTGTGGAGAATTTGATTTTGAAACATTTCCATGAGGTGGCACCGGAGAGTTTGGTGAATTTCCTTGTTTCGGAAATCATGAAATATCTCGGAGTTGAGACGCTTCCTGTTTTTAAGGGGTGAGTTTGAAAATGGTGCTAGGATTACTGTGGTTGAATTTGCAGTTTGGGTTTGAAGTGTTGCTTCTGTGTATCGCATCTGTATATATCTTTGCCTTGTTCAAACACTAAAGCAGAATTCGGCCCCATTCGGTGTATATCAAATGGAAGATCGCTGACGACCGGTTTGTGACAGGATTATGCTTCTTTGCGGCAGTAGCGCTGTTTTGTGATTTTCGCTGTCCCTGCTTTAATCTTCCTCAGGAAAATTAGGAAAGAAAACCGCGAGAAAGAGCGCGGGAGTTCTCTTGACTAGCTGTCTAAGTATTTGCCAAGCACGGAGTATCGTTTTGACGCGATGCTGCTGTGTTCTAACAAAGTTAACGCAAAATTGTGATTCGGGCCATAATAAATGTTCACGCGGGACGTATTTGGACGGCGTACAGCAAGTTCCCCAGCACTGACATAGCAGTGCGATCATTTTTGGTGAGAATAATCCTTCACCATTTGACTTTTTCGAACGCTTGTAAATTCGAATGTCAGTGAATTTGAAAGGAGAGGATGCACGTAGCTTTTTCAGTGCGTTGCACGCGTCGAACAGACAACAATAACCTTTAAGGCAGTACATTCACTGAAGACTTCTCGTCTCTTTGCTTACGAATTTCTCGAGTTTTTTTACTTCATGCGTAGCATTTTTGTATTTGTCATATGACTAGCCCAAACTCTTTGTGACTTTATTGAGGTTTTATTTGCTTAACACGTGCACGTTAGTTAGAATTTGTTTGCACGGAGATGTCATGGTGAGAAACTGTTTGTGGTGATAGTAATCGTAGTGACAGCTGGTAATGGTAGCAACTGTAGTGGAACCGAACCATGAACCCGGCGGTCTTTCACAATGTAGGAGACGGGTGTATGCCAGCCAGTCACTTATTCGGGATCCTGATCGACTGCGGAAAAACATGCGGCACAACCGTCTTTTTAACAAGATAAGTGTGAAAGGCTTTGAAACCGATCAGTGGTCCTTCATCGTTTGGGCGAGTTGTTTCAATCCACTGCTAGGCCTTCAGTAGTCCTTTATCAACCACGCCTTAAAAAATACCGTTTCTGATCACAAAACGGAAACCAAAATTTGTGATTCACCAAAGTTGATAAAATGTTTCTACAGCAAAAATTTTTTTTCAGAAAAGTGTTCTTCTTAGTCCTTGTGGCAGCCTCCCAGACACTGCCATAACGCAAATGCAGATCAGCGTAACTCATGCTTTGTAGAAGCTTGGTGTTCCCTGTTGGAAGATTTTCCTTGCTGTCTTTGCAGAAAATACTTAAGAATGTACAGAATTTTTAAGTTGGCAGTTTTGTTAAAATGTTTTGTTATTTTGTTTGTGTGTCCAAATCATATTTTACCTCTTCTCACGTAATATTTGCACACTGAGAACTGGCTTTTGTTAAAAATCAATTGAAAAAAAATTGCTGATTTATCGCGGCGTGTTCACCAGATTTATTATGCTTTATTGTTACCTGCTGCGTTCCCAAGTTGTTTTGCATTGTTGCAAGAACATTCAAAACTCTTTCTTGTTTGAATATTTTTAACTTGTCTTGTTTAACTGCTTCTAGCCACAATATAGTAAAAATCCACCACAGGCTACTATCCAAGAATACCACTTAATATTTTCTTTTTCTTTTTTGCATATTTTTAACTTGTCTTGCAGCAATACTTGCTTGTGCTTCAGTCGTGTTTCTCAGTTTTCTTAGTGTTTAAATCTCGTTTTTCTGCTTTGCAGAGGTGGAAAGCATCCCCCGCCTTTGAAAATTCGAGGCCTACGTTGGAGGTGACCTTTCCTTCATAATGAGCGCCACTTCAATCAGTGCTCTTCAGCAGCCGTGGTGCTGTTTTGTGCGGATCGTATGGATCAACCACATTGATCAAACTGTTCGCATTTTTCAATCCGGTTTCTGGTGAAGTTAAATGATGGGCAATGCAGATTCTCACCTGATGCACGCTACTGACTGCTGGAACGTTAATTCGGGAGCGGGGATAGTGTCGTGGCTGAGGTGTCTGCTTTTCAGTCGAGAAACACAGGGATCGGTTGTCCGTGAGACAAAACCTTCACTCCAGTGGTTTTCAGCCTGTTGCACGCGTAACTAGAGGCACGCGAGGCTGTTCCAAGTGGTACACATTAAATTGCTTTTTGTTAATTCATTTGTGTTATTAGGTTTTTCTAGAACCGGTGGCACGTAGCGGTTGTAAAAGTACTACCAGGTATTACGCGATCAGACAAAGGTTGAAAAGCAATGTCCTAACCTTTACTGCTTCCTCACAACCAGGCACTGGCCTGTCTTTGATTGTCATGAGATAAAAGCTGTTGATGAAGAAGAACTAGATTTGCATTCGAGTTTGTCGAACGTTGTTCGCGCGTGTTGGTGTGTTGAATGAAATTCCACGGTGCCTTTTCTGCGCAAAAGCCCCGTAGTGTTTAACAATAGTGGTTGTGAACTTTTTTCAGCTTCTCATGCATTATACACTTAACATGACGTAGCCCTGACGGTGAAGAGGTTGTTGACATTGCTCTTGCACTGAGCTAAAGAGAACAGGATTGTCCACCTCGTAAACGTGAAACGGAGATTTACATATGGTGCAGTCACCACCTTACCACACTCGAACAAATCTGCAAAGCTCTTTGTATACAGTACTGCGACAAAACTTTCCGAATCTTCTCACTGCTACAGTTACATTTAATGACAAGCTTTTTAGTTTTGGACCAGAAGAGCTATTTTATTGGTTGATTGTGTTTGCAGTGGGAATAATTTTTTCCACTGCAAATATTAAGTGGTATTCTTGGATAGTAGCCTGTTGTGGATTTTTACTACATTGTGGCTAGAAGCAGTTAAACTTCAATTTTCATACTTACAGTGCATGTTTTGTGTTGCAATTCAATATATCTGTACTTTGTATTTTTAGGAATATCTCTAATATTTCGTCACTTTTAAGAATGTAATGCTAATAGGTTGTGCCAAAAAGTGTTAATGTCTCAATGAACTAGTTATTGTTGATTGTTACTCATTACAAATGTGTTAGGACATGTCGAGATATTTAAATGCAGCATTCGGGAAAACAAAATTTTAAGTTGCAACACTGCCTCCTGAAGTATGTTGCATAACAAAGAAAATGGCATCTTGTGTAAATGGGAACAGATCTAAATGTATATAGTTTGCTGAAATCACTGTTAACGAAAGAGTAGTGGTCCTGTTTTGATACGGTTCTGTCCCCGTTAAAGGGGTGGCCAGATCTACAAACTCTACTCGATTTCTCCATCAAGCTCAATTAAAAGCGTCTTCCTTCCGCAACCCTATCCTTCTAATCTCCTGTTCTACTTACCTCCTCCATGTCTTCGGACGCCTTTCTTAATGCATCATCTTCATCTCTCCGAAACATGTGTGTACCATCGCACCCTACTTGCTTTTGCCAGATTTTCCGCAGTTTCTCGTCATCAAAGCATGTTCATCAATGCTCTTTTTGTCCATCAGCTTCGCGCCACACATTGTGCTTGCCATGGCTCTCTCTCTCTCAGTTCACCTCAGAATTGAAACCTCCTATAAAAATATGTTTTTTAAACATACAAGCAATAAAATCTGTTTTCAAACGTTTGTGAAAGGAAGTTTTCAAACCAGTGCTCTTGGTAGTTGATGCATTTCACCAATGTGCATCTTCGTCTGAATTTTGTAAACACAGCAAGTGCTGTTTTTAGTTCAGCAAGCTTTTCTAAACCGGGTGTCCACTTTTCGAAACCGTGTTCAAAATCGAATTACAAAAATCCCAAAGTTACATGAGTTCTCAAAATTTAAATCATTAACACTCGCAGATCCCCTTTTACGTTTTTCTGTTCAGAACCATCAGAGCCCACTCGAGAGCAACTTGTTAATATTGCTTGAGCTCTTCACCTTGATTTTGAAATTCTAATATCTGCCCAACATTCGAATAGCACTTGTGCTTAAAAAAACGATTTCAAGTAACTTGAACGTGGTGATAATATTAAAACGTGCTATTTTTTCCAGCTGTCGAAGCCATGTCTCGTGCAGTAATTTTAACCTAAACTCGCATTAGGATAAACCACAGTCAAATACACCGAAGTCAACCCAAGCTACAAAGACTGTCACATTGACATAAGACTTCAAATCAAAAACTGTCGTTACACACATGCAGCGAAGTATTGGATCTAGTGTNATTTGTTCCAAGCATTCAACTCACTTTCACGCAACGTTGCCGGTAGCGGTCCAAGTTCCAACTGCTGCAGATCTGATGCTGATTTTNCTGAACTAACATAAATTTTTGAAGACGCACACAAAGAACACTGAGGGCAAGGTGTGTGAGATTTTGGGTATTAGGGCCGCCCTGAAGCAGCTGTCAGAAAATAAAAATGATGCAATTTACGTTGTTTTACTGCGACTTGTGAAAACAAAATATTTTAACATGCTGTTTTCCTTTTGTCAACGTTGTCACTTCACCTGACAGAACGTTGGCACTTCACCTGACAGAACGTTGGCACTTCACCTGACAGCAACGTTTTTCAGGCGGGATGTTTTAACTTTGCACAGATGAAAGCTTCAGTAGAGCTGTGCATCAATAAGCTCTCTGACGCCACTGCTAAATCCACGCCTAAAGCTAATTGCGAAAAGTTTGATAGTGAATTTGGGGATCTCAGAACGCCGGATGGTTCGGCTGAGTGTGTCAAGTGGCATGGCGTTTTATCAGGGCATTGAAAGATTGGCAAATTGATCGTCCCCATAAACAAAAATGGAGACAGGAGTGAATGAATAACCACCGCGGCATCTCTTCACAGTCTCCCAGGAAGAGTGTATGCCAAGATGTTGCGAAAATAATTAAACCAAAGCTGGGTAGTATCCAGTGCGGTTTTCGTCGTGGCCGTAGCACTACAGACCAAAGTCTCACTCTCCAGCAAATTTTTGAGAAATCCTGGGAGCCTGCCAAAGACGTATGCACATGTTTTGTCGACCTCGGGAATGTATATGGCCGGGTTCCTCGTGAAAAGCTGCGGGGGGTGTTGCGGGAATACGGTGTTGACGGGTGCCTCTTGCTGGCCGTCAAGTAAGCTGTATTCTAGTTCAGAAGACTGTGACTGTGTCGATGGAGTTAAATCACAACCGTTCAGCGTTGGTGTTGGACTCCGACAATGGTGTGTGCTGTCACCACCCCTCTTCATAGTCAATATCAGGGTTCTCCACACTACGGCCCGCAGGCAAAATCGGACCTGCGAAGCCATTTCACCCCGACGCAAAATACATTGTACCAATAATGGAAAAATTAATTTACGAAAAATGTGTTGATTTGGAAAGTAACATATCCCGAAAAAATCACATTGCGCAAGATGTCCAGTCCTCGAACTGTTGTGCAATAGCTTATGTTGTCCTCTCCCAAAAAAATCGAAAATCCCTGGTCTATATGAATTGGATAGACAGTCACAGACGCGTCGACAAGGGTGTCACTGTTGGGAACTGCAGGATGAACCGTTTGTTTTTTGCGGACGAATTGGTACTGCATGCGTGGATCTTCTCAACAGGGTCTTCAGCACGCATTTGCTCGGTTTTCTGCTGCGTGCGAACAAGCAGGAACGAAAATAATCATCACTAAAAAGATTGAGGCATTGTATCTCCCAAGACAGTGTATTCTGCAAGTGAGCGGAAATACACTGCAAACAGTTGGAGACGTTCCAGTACCTTGTGGTGGTATTCACGAGTGACAGAAGTCGGAACAAAGGCATTGATACATGGATTGATAAAACAACTGCAGTTCTGCGTAAACTTTATTGCTCCGTGGTGACGAAACGGGAGCTTTCAAAGACCGCAAAGCATTCAGTTTTTAAACTGATATTTGTTCCGATCCTCACCTGTGGTCACGAATCTTACAGTAGGTGACGATTGAGAGAATGCTATCAAAAGAACAAACGGCAGAGATGGGATATTTGCGAAGAGTTCTTGGTGTGACATTTCGCAACAAAGAGCACAGGTCTGAAATCCGTAAAACCCGGGATGTCAAGGCACTTCTCCGAATCGAAAGATCTCAGCTATGTTAGTTCGGCAATGTATCCAGAATGTTCCAGTAAAGAATGGCGAACTAATTCCTTCGGGCTACAGTCTACACCCACAGGAAAGCGGCCCAGAGTTCGTCCAAGGACCAGGTGGCGTAACTACTGTACATCACCGACCTTGCTTGGTCCCGTCTTGGTGTGGAGCCAGCAGAACTATCTGAAAGTGCTGTTGATCGTGAGGTATTTCCGGTCATCCTAGGGCTGCTGCCGCCGCGACTCTCCCCATAGGAAAAGCGGGCATGAAAATGAGTGAATGAATATGTAGGCCTACATTCAACCTTTGTATTTATGAAATTTTCTTTGATTTATTTGCCAAAAGTGAATGCCGTATTCAAATAATTAAGCATATTTGGAGGGAAACTTGCATTTTTGTGAAAATGAGTTAAAAGTATCAGACATAGAAGGGAAAATGGTATTGACATCCTTAAGCTCCACCTCGACACCCTTTCAAAAACCTTACAAAAAAGCACTGGGCTAGTGCAGTGGTTCCCAACCGGGGAGGAATTTCCACTTTATAGTTAAGTTACCTATTCGTTGTTTTACTTCTTTTCTGACTTGCCATTGGCTCTTGCAGATAGCTGTATCACTTTATATTTGTAAGTTATTTACTGGACTATCACACAGTTTTGTTGACGTGCTGTTATTTGACAAGTAGTTTTTATCCCACTTTTATTTAACCAAGTTATTGCCGTCAATAAAAAACGTTGTTCCAATTGTAGTTAATACTAGCCTACGAAACCAAATAGGGGAGGAATGAGAAGTTCCAAAATGAGCAAAGGGAGGAATGCATCAAAAAAGGTTGGGAACCACTGGGCTAGTGAAACCAATTACAGCTATCCGTAAGTTATAAAATATGCTTATCGTGTTTATCAGTCAGTTCGAGTGTTTTGCAGTACTGTGTGTTCATCTGACTTATGACAAAGTGTAACAGAACAATATATTAGTAAAGGAGTAACTAAGACCGGCGAGTTAATCCAAACACCCTATGTTGGCTAAACGAAGGAGTCCAAGAAATCCTTTTCGACACCTGCTGTGTGAAGCTTGTTATGAAATCATTCTGTTGTGGAGATCACGCCACAACTTAAATTGTGAAGAACGCTATTGCGAGAAATAATTTTTCGCCAGCTAGCTATAGCATAAGCGAATGGATTCCACCATCCAGGAACGTCTCATTGACATTCAAAGTGACGACGAAACACGTGTTGTGTTTCATACACACGGATGGTAGAGTTTTGGGATCTAGTGCAGTAAAAGTTATCCAGAGCTTTGGGAACAAGTGAAGCTATTATTACTGGCGTTTCCAACGACATATTGTGCTGAGCAAGGTTTCTGCCAGGCAGCCTACTGCACATGCGTAACAAATACAGCAATCGCCTTGACATGAACAAGACCGGGGAAACGCCATTTAAATTGAGTGACTTGCAAACTGCTTTGAAAAAGCTTGCATATAAACACCAACCGTAAGGTACGCATTTGTTGGAACCAGGCTATTATTTTGGAAATGATAACATTTATTCTACAAATGCATTTGCATTCGTTTTGTGTTAACTAGATTGCCCATTTATATTTCATTGGCAGTGAATTGTTTCCAAAACAAAATAAGATTTTCAGACAGCGCAAAAACTACCGGTAGGGGGGCGATTTTGCAAAAAAGGTTAAAGACCACTGACTTATACCAACAAACACAAAACAAAAGGAAAATTACAAAAATACGATTAACGTAAGCGAGCTGTTTAACATTAAGCAAAGTTGCAAAGCAACAACCAGGGGTGAGCCATAGGTGTAGGAGCAGGCAATTTTTTGGGGATGCTAAGCATTTTTTCCCGAATTTTCCCATATTTGCCGGAAATGTTTTTGTGCGACTTTTGCCTACAAATTTTCTCCAACAAATATCATAAAAACCTCTTTTTGATGTGACCTCCCCAAGAAAAAGGTCTTCATGTGTTTTTCTGTAAACCTTGTAAACATTCTGCGTTTTTCTTTCGAACCCGGAGCCGGAGTAAAGATCTGTGAAAAATCGGAACCGAATCCGGAGTCACTTGTTAGCATAGGCGTACGAGAAGGCATTTTGCTGGAGAGGCGGAAAAATTTGCCCTGAAAATAACTATTTTCCCTAAAAATAAACAGTTTGCCCTGAAACTAACTTCTTTAGTTTAATCCGAATGGGGCCTGAAATCTCTTGTAAATCTGTTTTATACAGTTGAATTCGTTTATAACGGCTTCGTCTGCAACGTCAATTCGCCTATAACGTTACATTTTGTCGGTTCCGATGGCATCTTTTACGTGCATTTCAATTCGCTTATAACATCCATTCGGCAATAACGTTCTTTATGCAATTCTCTAGAGCAGAGTTTCTTAACCTGGGGTGCTACCACCCCCAGGGGTGCTGAAATCAATTTCAGGGGGTGCTGGGGAAGGTCACATATGTGGCGGTCAAAGATAAAAGGAATATGATGTACTGCACTTGTCTGAACTTTATCCAGAGGTGGGCAACCACTACATATTAATAGCGCCGCTACCGCTATTTGTTAAATTTAATAGCGGCGCTACTGCAGCCGTTCCTGAATAAATATAGTAGCGACCTATCACTACCGCTATTCGCTACCGCTATTCGCTACCGCTCCTTTTGCTGCACTTTGAAAAAAATTTTTGGTGTTTTTTTACTGACGTAGGATCTATTTTGAAAAACCTAACCTTGGAATGATTTTTGAAAAAGTTGTTAAAGAAAAAACGTGATCTGATAAAAAGTCATTGAAGAGTTATAATATAGGAAAAGCTATTTTAGAGTGTATACACATATAAATGAAATATAGACTGCAGAAACGCGCACAGAGTGCATTTAGCTTCGTGAGTGGATTGCTATAGGTTTAATAATTTCGCCTTGGTCAATGCAGGTTTCGCGCTGTGTGTACAGTGCTCAAGACTTCAAGAGAATGGTCAAGCAAGAAAAAATCAAAATTGTTTTTCATTCACAGAGTTTAATGCCCTTGCAAATTGAATTAGGCCTGCAACCAGGGTGAGGGACAAACTGGGCAATCAAAGTCTCTCACGAAATTTTTATGCATCATTGTAGATTTTCAAAAAAATGTTATGTTGATCTATGTTTCATGTGAAACCCGTGTTGGTGTTGTCGGTGTCTGTTTGAAGGAATGCGTGACTAGCACACGTACAAAGGTTTTCAGGATTAACCAGAAATTTATAAAAGTTTTGAAGTGCAGTGCAAAGTTTAAGTGCCGCCCAGTGGATAAAATTCGGTGGTACTGGGTATGATGTACCAATCCAGCTGCATACAAGTCACCCGCACGGTGAAAGGCCTTCTCAAATGGCCGCAGCTGCTTCACACAAGTAACTCGTTGCTAGGTGGGCGTGGCTGGACAGCCTTCATCAATGATCTGGAACGTTATCCGCACTGTGATTGGCTGAAAACCTCTTATTCAGCGAATAAGGTTACATTTTGTAAATATGCGCCCGGGGACAGATGTTTCCCCTTCCCCCTGGCTACGTCACTATTGTCAAGACAGAATAATGAGTTTGCTTCTAGTTATGCATACAGCCAAGTATACCAAAGTCGAACCAAGCTACAAAAACTGTCATATTGACATATACTTCAAAACAAAAACCGTAGTTGCACATGCAGCGAAATGCAGAACCCAGTGCCACATTTTTTCAAGCTTTCAATTGTGTCATACGCAACTTCACCGGTAGCAGTAGCCAATGCTTCGAAGCCCCAACTGCTTTAAGTTTGTCGCTGATGCTGAGTTTTTACCGAACTAACGTGGAACCTATCGATCAGG
>JGI24158J21664_10004034_pt1 | contig 18724 bp, 14 predicted proteins | sample Ectturendosymbi3_FD_21664 | JGI IMG/M metagenome (IMG submission 21664)
TTGCGAAAAACACGCCCGTCAAATCGGCTCGAGCCAGTGCTTCAATTTCCGGTGATGGACCATTAGCATCGGCACCAACATCACAAGTGAATTCAGTCAAAAGAATATTTTCACTGTTAGTTTCGTCGATGAGTTATGTACGTGGGTTTGTGATCGCAGTTCTGAGTTTCGACGCCGATTCCACGAACGCTTTTCCAATCGTCTGGCACGAGAACAAACAGCCAAAATGTGTTATCGCTGACAACTTTCCATTTCTTACGTTGCGTTTCTGTATATTAGGTCAGTTTGATCAAATGATCGAACATCCCAAAAGTTCTTCGCCCCAGTCTGTTAATTCACCAAACAAACAAACAAGCATGGCAACGAGCCACGAGCCGACAAAAATCTATTCTTTCAACGTATTGAAAGCAATTCGTCATGTAGGAATATTACCACGGATAATAACGACCTTGTTTGACCCAACAACGGATGTTTCTCGAACCCGAACACCGTCTCTCTTACGAGGCNCTTCCAACATTGAACCTATCACGCATCTCCCGCTTGCGTCGGCGATACATCCTTGTTTATTCGTTGAGGGGGGGCAAGAACAACAGTTGNGCGTGACGCAGCAAAGCTGGNAAAGCGAGTGCTGATAATCGGTGATCGGCGTTGCTGGCGTTTAGTACCCAGAGATCAGGGCCGGCCCCAGCAGGTGCGGGGCCCAATGCAAGACCTAGGCGTGGGGCCCCTCTGAGCAGCAATTTTATGACGTCATCGTGTTCATTCAGCCGTGCTATACGACCATGGTAGAACGCACATATAACGTCTTAGAATTAGAANTAAGAATGCTTGCTAACGTTCGATAATAGAGGAAATTCATCGCTGGTTCTAACGNGAGNGTTGTTTGTTAACAATGAGATTTATAAGCCATTAGTACTGAATTCTCGGGCGCAAGGGATATCTGGAAAAAATGAACAATCTACCTAAACACCATGACGCAGGGCCGCAGAGGTGCTGGGCCTCCAGAGGCCCGGGCCCAATGCGGTCGCATCGGCTTAAGGCCGGCCCTGCCAGAGATCGTGCAGATAAAATGCGCTGCGCGATCAAAAATAAACATATAGTGTTGTACGACCGAGCACTTTAACTTCCCCCCACAACAATAGAAGTGTGACGCACGGGAAAATCCATGGGACGATTGGGGCGATCGCCCCCCCACTAAAACCAACGAAAGTGGCTTTATTCACCATAATTTTGCACAATTCGGAAAACAGCATTGGCGATATAAGACCGTTTTGCTGTCCATTGTTTTGTCACAGCAGTGTTGTGAAGTATACCTCGTTTCTCTTAAAAGTGGCGAAGCCGTAATGAGACGTGACTACCGAATATTACTGAAATCGCCCCCCTAACATTACTGGCTGTATCCTCCCCTGGTATGACGTGTTAGTCGATTCCAAAGCTTGGCTGTGCACAGCGGGCATAGTGTGCAAGTGTAAATAAAAACAGTCAGGGTGCGAACGGCGCAACGTTCCATGTGTCAGGGCAACAACCTACTGTTTGTTTCTGTCAAAAAAATGAACTTCTACATGTGCGCGACTGATTTTGCCATTGCTTTACTGCCAAGCAAAGTCAAAGGCCGCTGCCCTTTATCATGAACCTCAAAATTTATTCCTTAGATTCTTCGCTCACCCACACCCTATAACAGACTACCCGTTGCACGGGGCTCAAAATGCCCTTCAAAATACGCCGTATTGTGGCTTGTCCCACTCCGCAATTCTTGACGTGCTATTGGTTGAGGATCCTACGCTTCAACAGTCATCGTATGATAATTAGAGGGGGGAAATTTAACCGTTTATTGCAGATGCACGGTGGAGCTGCGTGCGCCTACCAATCTCACAAACCCTCCACAGTACACAAACGCTTCTTTCACGATCTGCCCCATTAGCTACCGTTGCCCGTGCTATGTACACAGGCAGGGCCAGGCGCACACGCGTGTAGGCAGTCGACAGCGCGTCTGCGGCATTTTGCCGACCGGTTGTGATTACCATCGTGTTTTGAGTGCTTGCCGGGGGGACTTTCTTGTTGCTGCTGTTGTCATTTATCATATGTTGGAGGCAATGCCATCATCATCCTTTGCGCGCCAAGAACTCACAAGTTATTACATATCTGTAACTTATGGTCACGCTTACGATTTGTTGAATGATACAACGAGGGGCAGAACAATGGGTGACTAATGGCAATTTTTCGTGCTATCGCGAATGCAAATGCTTGCGTTGGTTAAAACGATGTTTTCCTGACCAGAACCTAAAACTTGTCAAGTAATTCAGCGAAGGCTCAACTGCGACTCCACGGAAACACTATGTCATTTGCATTGGTCATGCTCATATCCTGTTTCTTTGGTTACTTCACAATTGCGATTTTGGCCGTGGACTGGTGGCGGAGACGTATTGTGGATCTTTACGTCATGGCTTTTGCCTTCCGAAACTTGTTTGACCTTTGTTGCCTGACCTTTAGTGCTTGACCTTTAGTGTGCGGCGCCTGTTCCTGTCAGTGTTTGGGCTTTAAACTGAGACATCGATAATCTCAGAGCAGTACTTTAACATTAAAGGAATATTTTGGGATAGGACATAGAAGCAAGCTTTATTTTGCGTTGCTGGTTTTTCGATTTCTTTGTTAGGAAGTAACATGGTCGCACTTCGGATAAGTTCACAGCTGAGCGGCGAAGCACCTTCTGCGCCTTTTTTCATATTAAGATCTTTTGAAAACTAACTCGGTGGTCTGGGATTTCGGCAAGGTGTAGGAGGGGGTGGAAACACAAATCAACTTTGGGTTGGACAGCAATAACAACAACCTTGTCCGAGCCCTCAAACGTTCGACCAAGTTTAAAATGTTTGTCGAAGACGAGGCGCTTAGACATTAGAGGCATATCCCGCAGAAACTGCTGTAAACTACACAGCGATTGGTTAATGTGTTTACTGTTAACAGTTTTGACTCGAAATTCATTGCTGGTCATTAGTTCCAAAATTGTTGAAGGACCTCAAGACAGTGTGCACAAATAACCTACTTCTCAATACGGCGTATTGTGATTCCCAACCAGGGTGCTAGACATCATTCCAGGGGGTGCGAGAAAAGTCCGTCTTAATGACAGGAAATTTATCTGTTTGTTACTCCGGCTTTTTTTGTTTTCTCTTGAAAATCTAGAAATCGCTTGAATGCACAGGCAGGCATGCGTGTCGCTATCAGCGACGTAGTTCCACATTTTGAAAAACTCATAAGCGCAACAAACAGGAACAGAAGAGACATTGAACTGAAATACGTTAACCAACCTTTCGAAGTCAGCCTTTTGATTACATGCATTATTTTTTACGTGTATTTCAAGCAAGTGGTTGTTTTTTGCAGAGTTCTTTAAAATGTCATCTGTATCATCCTTTTCTTGTCCATATATTCGGTTTGCTTTACATATTAAAATTTTTAAATTCCTTTCTGAACGTTTGAAAGTTAGTTCTGGGTGATAAATTGTAGGAGGTGCAAGGTCAGTGCAAAAATTTTTTAGGTGTGCAGAAGTAGACAAGGTTGGGGACCCCTGCAACACGCCATCAAGTTAGCGTTTATATTGTTGCGATGTGGTCCATATGGAAAGGCTTTGAAACACGTAGAATGTATCCACAGACTCACAAAACCTGGCGCTGGCCAGCCATTTTGGTCTGCTCTTTTTTCCTAGAAGTTGAAAGCGATAGTCAAACAACATCACTTTATATTCACCAACCTTGTGGTTAATGCTTGACAGTGGAGTTGCATCGGTGTTAAAAAGCGTAGGCAGATGAAGGTCTTCTGACTGTACTTATATCGCCTAAACTCGCGTGACAAGAAGTTTATTCGGGAAACTGCTGATGGCATTTACGTTTTTAGCTTTCCATATAGAATTTTTTGCATCTTGAAAGACAGGCAAATCGATTTTTTTGGCAAAAGCAAGTTAAACTTCGTGTGTGGTATTTCCTGAGTTTTTAACCTTTGACCCAGCTGGTGACTGACCCTTGACTCGGCATCGCCGCACAGGCTTGAAATGCGTTCAGTCGGCAATTATCTTTTGACATTGGTGCAACAAAGTCATATGCTGCTGGCTGTTGGATGTAGAAGACGTTTTACGTCCCAGCTTAACGGTGATGTGACAAGCTATTGGCTAATTGGTCATATCCCGCGTGTGACAAACATTAGCCTCGAAGGTGCAGCGCTGTAATCGCGCCTGCTTGTTTGCTTCTTTCCTCCTTTGTTTAAGTAACTAGTCTCCGCGAAGTTGCCGCAGTCAAATTTCAGCGAGCACAGTTTTCAATAGCAAATCTATTTCTCCTAACTCTGCGCATCTTCAGCCCTGGAATCATATTCAAGGAGATGCTATTTGAAAGCATTCAAGAAAGCAGAGCCTGGTTGGTCTATTCACCGAAACCTCGCAGCCTCGCCATTGTTGCGTCATGATCACTTTTAATGTATCGTTCAATTGTGCCGTGTCTGTCCATTGTTGCGTCATTATGACTTTCAATGTATCGTCCAATTGTGACATGTCTTTCCAGCTCAATCAAGCGACACAGCTGGAGCGGCAGAGATGGACCCGTCACTGCTCAGCGCCATCTCGTCCTCAATGCCTCAGATCCACAGCCGGAAGTACAGGGAGTGAGTCGTTATTTGCTTTTACGGGTGTGTTGGCCCAGCCTCCTCGTTGAAAAAGAATGCCGCCGTTGTCCGCGAGGTTGTGAGACCCAATGCCTCTTGTGACGCAACGATGTACCGGGTCGTTTGTTTGCTTTTTTAATACGTGGTCCCGATTTTCGTTAACTCGGCCGAGGGTGCGTAAAGTGCGTTCGTGAAAGTTTGCGAGGCCGCCTAAGTTTTTTTATCCGAAATCTTATTGAAATGCTGTACATTCGCGACCAAGCAAGTTCGCAAAACCTTTCGAAGCACGACGAAAATACGGAACAAGCCCTTCGGCATCCTTAACGCTTTTCACTGGCGCTTGCTGATGTGGTTCACCAGCTCGGGCGTCAGGCATGTCTTTAAGAAAGTATTTGTCGCGACGTTCTTGCACGCTCCATTGCTTCGCTTGTTTGACGTCACAGATGCCCTTTTTCAAACACGAGAACATCAAGTTCAGGTTTTCGGCAAGCAATTGATCAGGGTCTTCGCATTGTGACGTCGGTCGAGACGTAACAATACCCAAGGTCAGAATGCGTTGCTTCTCAATTCCACGCGTCTAAAAAAGGAAGCGTTGCTTCGGTTCGCTGGGCCTGCAAGCGACTTTGTTGACGGTTGCCTGATCGTGAGGTGGTACGTCAAAAGACTTGTCCGCTTAGCGCCAGTGCATGAAGGGCAAGAATGCCTGGCGTTCTGCCAGGAAAAGGTGTCAGTCAGCGCGCGGAACAGTCGCCAGTCGATATTTTGATAAAGCTAATCGGCACCGATCAGTGGATATCCTGGCACACCGTCATTATCGCCTCTTCCACAGTCCGGAAGCAACACGGTGTTTGGCAGAAAGGGCGAACAAAAAACTTGCGACATGGTGTATGGACATTTTTGTTTGAATCAGCACAGTCCCGTCGCCACGGGAGGCTTTGGTGGGCTCAGCTCCCCAGACAAAACTCCGAGCACACCCGAAATGGAAACATGAAACACTATAAATCAACGGAGTTTGTCAATTTTTGCAATGTCAAGCCCCCCTGCACAAACGAAAACCCCCTATTGAAGACGGTTCTGAAACAGCAGTGTGTCTATTTTCGTAGTTCTGGCTTTCTGACGCCGCCGCACATTTGCCTGCAGCCTTCCAACAAAAATAAAGCGGGAGACGTATCTTTTGCGGAAACGTCACGTGCTTCTCACGTGACCGGTTGAACTGTCCAATCCGCTATTGCTCGGGTTTGCGCGTCATAATGTGAACGCGACTGTTCAAAATAGCAGCACGGGAAACAATTCCAATGACGGGTTTGGCCACAATGCGGCCATCAGTCAACGTATCAGCGTCGCGAAGCAGGTTGTTCACATTTTGCCAATGTTTCGTCGATCGGTGCAGTTCAGAGAGGAAGTGGTTCCAGCCACCTTGTCACTTCACGCATACACACAGCACTGAAGCACCAGCATTGTATCATCCCATACCACCTCCCCCTAGCGAAGAGATTGCACGAAAAGTCGAATATTGTATTGTTTTTCTCGCGTGACTTTGCTTTGTATTCTGTTTTTATTTGGTGGAAAGTACTTCTTAAGAGCAGACCAAAATGGCTGACCAAAATAGCGCCTCGTTGCCTCAAAGTGGCTTGCTGAACGTTTGAGTTGTTTCAATACCTTGCTCAGCTGTCGCTCGTCGCCGTGGCGCATTAATTAATTTTGCGCCAAAGTTCTGATCTTACTCCCACGCGTCCCGTCACTCAAATGTACCGCAAGGTCGACACTCGCCCTGGAGTGAAATCGCGTCTATGACGAAGAAATATTTTGGTTGACCCGAGTATAAGGTTGAGACTGCGGTCGACGTGAAGTCACCACTTGCTATCAGTTTAAGCATAGGTGTAGGAACAGGTAAATTTTTGGGGGTACGAAGGATATTTTGCCCGATTTTACCCCAAACTTTCGTCCGCCAGTCCTTGAATTATCTTTAATTGCCCGAAGAATGTTGTGCTGCAAACTACTTCCCTTATAAAATGACACGAACTCTAAAGCATGAAGACTTTTTAAGGCCAAAAATTTTTTTTTATGAAGAAAAAAAGTCCAAGGTTGCACTTTTATTTTCTTTCACTCATTGATCACTCAATAGGAAACAAAGGTATCGAATATTCTGTGCCCAAATTTTTTGGGATTTTGCCCGAACTTTCGACAAATCAAAACTTTTGGAGGTGCGCTTGCGCCCTCTGCCCTGCACCACTGAGTTTATCGTTCGGTACAGTTCACATCGGTTGATGCGATTGGCGAAGTCTGTTCTATCCGAAGCCCAACCCCTTTTACAACTCACGGCGTAAAGGAAACTTCGCAACCACTGTAACTGAGATACTGTTTATTTCTCTAAATGATAAAATTCATCTTGCCTAATTATACTAGAGGCTTGATGCTGAGCTTGTCCGGTCTATTTCAGTCAACCAGTCTTACTCAAACAACAACATTTACCTCGAAATGTCAGTGTTTGTATTCGTGAATACCTCGCCCACGACAAAGTTCATGACGCCATATTGATACAAAGACCGTTAGCAAAAAGTTTGCTTACTGGTTGCGCAAAACCTCGCTGTGCAATGAGGCAGCAACACCTGCGCGTTTCCACACCAGCTGATCTGCCAGTGTTTTCTGCGGCGACTGTTAGTTATCTGCTGGATTTGACAGCAATCAATCGTGCGTCATCGTCGCTTGCGGAGGTGACTGTAACTTGAAGCTTTGGTTCAGTTGTTCCCACCCGGGGGCGCCATTTACAGTATTCAGGGGTGACGCGAGAAAAGACGTTTTTCATTAAAAATACATTTTCAAAATGTCTTTAAACCTTAAAGCAGCTTGCTATGGATTCGCCACTGGGTGGCGCAAGACATATTTTTTCCTGTGGGGTGCCGCAAAGTAGAAAACAGCTTGGGAAACACTGCTTTCGTTTATCGGTTGATGTTGTGTTGGGAAACACTGCTTTCGTTTATCGGTTGATGTTGTGTTTATCGGCTGCTGGTGCTTTGCCCGTTGGTTGCTGATGTGAAGAGCTTGCGAGGCGTTTCAACAACTTGACACATTTTGTACAGATACTGCTCGCAAGTCTTGGACAAGAAGATCGACGAAACTTGCACGTTGATCCTTCAGAAGCTGGTGCAGTTCCAAGACAGGTTTTTACTTTCGAATTTCTTCACGCTTCGTAAGGTCCCGTTCCGCATGAACTGCAGCTGATGTTTCTCGTTACGCTGAAATTTCAAATTTAGCCAAGGTCGTGGCGAAAGCCGTGTCCAGCGTTTGTAATAAACACTCCATTTTCTGCCTTCTTCCTTTGACGAAGCAGTTGGTTAAAGAGTTGTGTGACGCTGGGCCCAATTTTTGTGACAAGAAAATACAGGTATGTAGCGTATTTTCAGCAAAAGAAAATTCCGACCGTCGATAAATTCCCTGCTTTGCCATTAAAGAAGTGCTGGTGACCTATCCTCTGATACAAGAGCCTGCAAATAACGTTGACAGGAAATGGTTTTCCCAGAAACTCGAATCCAGGGTTCTTTAATTTTAGGCTTTATCAGAAAGACCCGTTGAAGGCGAAGATGAAGAGGAGGCTGGTCATGGGCATACGCGAAGTGACGAAACATCTGAAGCTGAAGAAGCTCAAATGCGTCATCGTTTCACCCAATCTGGAGAAAATCCAATCGAAAGGTGAACTGACCGATGCAGCACACATCAGTTAACTGTTTTTTTTTGTTTAAGTTCAAAACGCACCAAAGCATCGACGCACTGTATGCAGTAGATATAGATCTTATCAAAACCGTAGGCGTGGGAAGGGCTTTTCCAGGAGGGTTGAATTTCATTTTGCCGACTTGAAACTAATAGAAAAACATTTCTCTACTGAAAGTTTTGACAGGAAAATTGTACATTTCAAATGCAGGGGAGTTTAAAACACCCCCTGCCCCCTTCCTTCGCCCATGGTCAGAACGTAGCAATTGTTACCGTGGTCAGCGGATGCGAGATCTGTGATCAGCGGATGCGAGATTCGTTTCTAACCGTTTCATTCAGGCGGCCTGGACGACGCCCTGCAACAGATCCTGACTCTGTGCGAGGAACAGAACGTGACGTACGTGTTCGCGCTGGGGAGGAAGGCGATGGGGCGAGCGGTGTCGAAACTGGTTCCGGTCAGCATCGTCGGGATCTTTGATTATAGCGGTGTTGAGGTGAGCGACTCGAACGATAGTGGGAGGATAAAACCGGGTCTTTTTTAAACTCGGGAAATAGTTTTAGGTGTTGTTTTTTTCTGAGCAGCAAAGTACGGCGTGAACACCAAGGTGATTCCACAGTGTGCAGAAAAAGTTGTATAGTCATTGACAGCGGTGCTCTACCGGAATTAAAATTTACCACTTGAGGGAGCGGATTTCATTCACCAAAGGTGTGAATTTACAAAATCATCATTCGCAGCCAACGAGTTGTCACTGATTCATCGCGTACAATACATCTATAGATGTGTAAATGGTTGAAATGATTGGACGTCAGTTATAGTTTGAAACTTATCGAGAGGGTAAAACAGATAAAAAGAATGTAAGAACCCTGCTTGAAGATTGCATTGACGATTAACTTAAAACAGTTTGATGAGTGTGCAGTGTAGAGCGGTACAGCATTAATATCCTGTTATACCGCCATCTGCTCTTATTTCCACTTGTCCGTCTGTCCCTGGATTATCTTTAATCGCATACAGATTAACGTTAATCGCCCGTCCACGAAAGGCCCAAGCAATTCACAGACACGCGTCAGAATTCGAGCAGAAGCCAAACGGTAGTTGCTCACAGCAGCCGGATCAGAGAGTTCAGAATAGAATTGACGAAACGTCGCTTGGTTGTGATTGTAGATGTTCGTGCAAATCTTCAACTGGTCAGGTCTGCGATGGTCAAGCCTGTTGCGAAGCGCAGTCGGCCATTAATTCTTAGTCGATTTCTCAGCATCATGCGTTGTTTCCTTGTTCCGCTAGTCGGGGCAACATTTAAATCTTAAATAAACGCCGGACAAGTCACGAGACTTTGAAATTGCGATGAAAAGTGGGGGTTGAAGGGATCTGCCGTTTTTTTTATCGTTCTTATTTGCCGGTGTTTTGTCGTTCTTATTTGCCGTTTTTTATCTTTTTTTAACATATAATAAAACATTTGCCGTTTTTTTATCGTTTTTGAACATATAATAAAACATTTTCCGTTTTATTATCGTTTTTTAACATATAAGAAAACATCTGCCGTTTTTTTATCGTTTTTAAACATGTAATAAAGCATTTGCCGTTTTTTATCGTTTTTAAACAGATAACAAAACGCTTGCCGTTTTTTTTTATCGTCTTTTAACATATAATAAAACATTTGCCGTTTTTTTATCGTTTTTAAACATATAATAAAAACAAAAATATTGCCCTCATAAAATGTGTTTCCCCCCAAACCTCAAACTTGGCGACGGGTCTGGTTGCGCATCGTGTGCGGGAACCGCAAATTTGAATTGAGGAACGGCGCTCGACAATAAAGCCATTGTTATGCGAATTAAAGACATGACGCATGCATGATGTAGAAACTTCGCAAGTTATTACCACCGCAAGTGCATTGTACAACATTCAAAGCACATCAGACCTCTTATCGGGTTCCCCGTGTGGTGCGTTGTTTGACTTCTTCAGCAAACTCCCGTTTTTTTTCCGGCCAGGATCTTTACAAGCAAATGTGCGAAATGGTGGTCGACGCGCAGAACAAGTACAAGGAAATGGTGTCGATCTATCAACAGGAAGTGATGGATTCCTCGAGCAGCAAGACCCCGCCCATCGTACGTGATTGGCTGCTGCTACTGCTGCTGTCAGTGCTTGATGCGACCTTCGCGGCTCCGTAGATTTTCTGCCGTCATTCTGGCGGTTTGTCTCCTCCCACAGCTTGTTGTGCCGTCGCTGCTGAAGAGTGTCTGTGTGGGTCTTTTTCGATGTAGGGTTGATTTTCCGTTTCTCACAAAAATTAAAAGCTTAGGCGTGTTAGACACATGATCACTCAGGTGTGGAATGAATGAGAAAGAGGAATGAGAAAAACTGAGGCAAAAAAAGTGAAAGAAAACAAAGAAAGAAATGAGAAAAAGGCATGAGGAAGCGACGACTAGCGGCGACTTTCGTACAAAGAAGTCTACGTTGGCGTTGAGCTGAAAATAATCCAGAAATCGGTGAAATGTTTGTCATTTCACCGACTAATGAATCAGCAGAGTTTACTGTGCTTGCGGCAGTTAGACTCACAGCAGCCGGTCAGCCCTGCTAACAGCAAGGGAGCTCGGGGCTGCGTCGATATACGCAAGTTAGGAAGAATGCTTGCTTGTGTGGACCATGTCTGTTGGCAAAAACTTTCGGATTGGCGTTATCCCAGTTTTTATTATAATTCAACTTGGTCGCAGTCTGGCTATCACTGTCAAGCAGATTAGAAAACTTGAATGGAAAGTATTTACATGTTAACGCTGTTTTTTTTCGCTAGAGCAACTTAGTTCTACTTCCGCTGCTTAATTTCCTTCAAATGCTTTTCCGCTTCGATGGTTCCTCCCTCAAGTTGTTACTGCGCGCGCCACTGTTGTTCTAAATGCGCTCTTCCGTGTTCCTTGTTATCCTCACACGCTTTCCCGCTGTGATAGTTTAACGTTTACAGTCAAACGCGCGGCATGCAGTGAAGGTTAAACAACGAGTCCAAAAGGCAAGAAAAACGTAATTATTTGTCGAAAGATGCAATTCGGCGGCCGCTGTACTGCATTCAAATAAAGAACAAAGTCGATTATTTTTAAACCATGACAGAATGTTTTGTTTTTGCACAATGTTCTTCCTCTCTTGAACTGATCCTTTTTTTGCAACGTCATCATTTCCCGGCGCAGGTAAATGCAACGTCATCGTCGAAGAGATTCGCGCACATGGGGCATTCCCGCAACCCATCCGCTGCGAGCTGCATATCCTTTGCCAGCTTCATATCGGAACCGATATCTGAATTGAACGAAGGTAACGAACATTTTGATGCTTTGTGTGACGAACGTCGGTTTCTCAGCAACACGAACGCGTGCGCCCACGTGTGGGGACGGAATGTTTTTTGTATATTATCAGTAATGATCGCCATACTTACATTTTATTTTTTGTCAAACTTTCCTTTGGCTTGTTCCGTTGACCGTACCACTTCAGCTACAAACGGCTGTACGCCAAAAGTTCTTGGTCCATTGTGACGTCTTCATGCAGCGCAGCGATTCAGTGCTGAACCGATTGGCGTTCAGCCTCTCCTCGTGCTTGGTCTGGCGGTGGGTTGTCGCTTCAAGTCAGCGAAGATGAAGCTTTCCAGTTAGACTGGAAAACGAGAAGTATTTGTAACCTGGGACGGTCGGCTTTGCTGCAGGCCAAGATTATTTCGACTTGTCTTCCTGTGATTGGTCGACCGGGGCCACCACCTACTCCCGACGACCAATCAACGAACGAAATCGTAGAAAGTCACCGTTTCGTGAAAGTGACGTTGCCCATCTCCGCGCGCTCACCTATTTCAAGATCTCGCGTGTGCTTCGATGGTTTATGACGTTTGCAGCGTTCCCATTGTACGTCACAACAACGCGTTTGTCGCGCGACTTTGCGTCTCCAAGTCAGTTATTCGCGTGTTTTTTTCAAACAGGGAGCAACTGGAGGGTGATGATGGACGCGAACGACGAACAATCCACTCTCTCGCCGCCGATGGAGGCTGAGACCTCGTCAGAGGACGAGGCCGACGCCGCGTCGGGTCCGGGCCCTCGCGGGGGAGCAAATCGCCAACCGATATGTCGCAAGGATTCGGACAGCACAGTGGTGGAGGCCAAACCAGCGGACGACGACGTGGCCTTAGAACGGGGCGAAACGGGTGGTCTCGGAAGCAGTGGCCCAGGCCCGATGGACCCGAAGAACTTGGATAAGTCGTTTTCAACGACGAGCACGTTGGTGCTGGCCGCGAAATCCCCCCGGGTCAGTTTGGCCCGCGAAGACGCCCCCGCGCCGGTTATCGAAGGCCTCGAACCCGAAGGCAAGGACCGCATCCAGATGTGGCTCGAGGACGCATCGCGATCCGTTCAACAGATGGACTTGGATGACGTCGACAGCGATGACGCGAGCGTGTCGTCATGCGACGAGTTAGAAGAAGAGGAACCGATTTCCCCGGAAGATGATGACCTGTCAGAGGAAAACGAAGTGCAAAACGAAGTGAGAGAAGCAAAAGATGAAGATGATGATGATGAGGTGGAGCCTGATCTTGGAGAGAGTGGAGACAAATTGGAAGAGAAAGATGATCAAAACGAAAAGGAACAAAGCGGCGATTAGCGGCGCCGCTTTTCATTGTGTACAGCGCATCGAGCGGTGATCTAGTGGTTTCATGACTCGCAGATTTTATATATTATCTGTTTCAATGACATCGGACGTGTTGTCTTCCCATCCCGCAATGCTGGTGTGTGTTGCCGGCGAGTTCCTTTCGTGTGTTGTGTGCAGTTTACCGCGACTTTAGTTTTAAATATGCTTGGCGCCTTGGCAACCGAGCGCTCCGCTTGCGGCGAGAACAGTTCGGCCGCTCGGGTGCGCTCTTCACCGTGCCGGTCACAGGCCTCCGGGCACCGCTGATGGGACAAAAACTTGTGCCAAACTTGGGCCGTGTTTTTCTCCCGCTCGCATATTTCAAATCGTGCTTTTGGTGAACGGGCCTGTATTTGGATGAAGGTACCTGTCAAAGCACATGTCCGCGCTACTTCCATGGTCCAATGTAGTTATTACTCCGACGCAGACCTCTTTCGCGTAGATCCGTGGATTCTCTCTGTCGATTTAAAACGTTCTTCTCCAGTTGATTTCGGTTCTGTATTACGTGATACTGTGTTGTGATAAACACATTTTAGTTTCATTTGTGCATAAGGAAAAATAAGGATTCGAATCCTTCCGTTTCGCTTCGATTCTCGACCTGCACCGAGGAGGTCGAGACCTCCCCCACGATCAGTATTTGTTTTCGTTCAAAATGCTGGGAACGACGCGTCACAGACGTCGTGACAAAAATTGAGAACACATGACAAGATCTCCGGCCAATCAGATCCGCTTTTAACGCTTGACTGCGCGCAGGCTTTGCACGAACGCCTACCTCCCGCTATTCTAGATCTATAGACTGTCTGTCGTGCGCGATCACTTCTCTGGCAGGTCGTATATCAAGGTGGTTCCCCGTCGACTTGATTTGCGTCACGTGCTTGTGATGTCAAAATCGTAACAGTGTTACTTAGTTTCAAGAGGGTTAGTCCCTGGCTCTGTTGGTGGCGGCAGATTGCCGGATTGTGGATTCGACGCGTCGCAGTTCGACGCATGATTTAATCGCATATGTTTGTGAAACTTCCTACGGTTTATCGCAGAGGCCTCCACACTTTTTGTCCGAGGGCCGCATAAGCTGTTACACAACAGTTCGAGGGCCGGACACCTTACGTGATGTGATTGTTTCGGGACGTACCAAGTCAACAAATGTTGCGTAAGTATTTTATTTTTTCGCTATTGACATAATGCGGGCCGTGATTTGGAGCCCCCCGGTTTACCGCCTGTGGCCGCACGGACTGTGCCAAAACGCTTGTGTTTTCCTACGACCTTCGACCATTTTGTGTCCACATTGCTTGGTCATACGTCACCTGCCGTATCACGCTTCGATTCCGATGCAAAACATTTTGATCAACATGATGCTCTCATGACATGGACACGACGGGGCCCTTGACATGATGTTGAAATTCCGAGAGGGTCTTCAATCGTCGGAGGCCGTCGCGAAGCTAATTTACGCATTTTTTAGCTTGTGCCATTGTTTCGTACTTGGCCATGAAGGAGGCAACTGCTCGGCTTCTTTGCATCCACCTGACGTGCGGGAGCTCACACGCGGTTCCTGCAGTGTCTTGTTTTCTTCTGATTTCCAAATTTTTCGCTGTGTTTCCAGGAGGCCCAACTCATTTCGCGCCCCCCCCCCCTCCTCCGGCCGCCGCACGCGCTCCGCGCTCCACTCCGACGTTGCGAAACAAGCGCGTTAGTCTTCCGACCAAACAGGGGTGACGGTAGCACAACACACCGCCAACACGAAGCACATATTGTCAGCACACACCGTCAACACGAAGCACAACACGTCAGCACACACGTCAACACGAGCACGCCGATCGAGTTCTCGATCTTTCATTTTTAATTCAGGCTTCTAATCAGGAGGTTTTATTTTTCAGTTTGCGTGTAATCGCTCCGCTTTTCAATGCAATTGCGCCCGATTCGCGCTGTTTGTTCACTGTCGCGATTGTGACGTCACAATCCGGATCGAATGCGCGACATACGTCAGCGGGCGTCTCCCCGTCCCGGAAATTGCGTTTTTGTTGAAAGACCACTTGGGTCGAGCGACGGCTTCTTCATGCGTCACAAACGGGTTTAATGTCACAATCGCGTGACTAACGCCGTCACACGCGCGGGAAGACATGTAACAGTTGTGTCCTTTGTACAACGTCGAAAGTTCCAACGCTCAAGCTTCCAAGTGTGGCTGTTATGACGTCCATGTGTCTGTTTCGCCAGCAGCGCCATGCACGAGAATCGCTTTTGCACATGATGTTAATTCTTTGCAATTACCCCCTCCCCCAAAAAAGTGGCACATTTTAGAATGAGTTGCATTGTTACGTCCGATGACGTTCGAATCCGGTCAGGCGTGTGGAGCGGACCGGATGTTTGCAGGGGTTCAACTCCCCCGAGCAACTCTACTTTGTACATAGATCAGGTGTCCACGCAGGGGCCCGTCCCCTGCGACCGGTGACGTCAGCAGCTAGTTCACTTGGAGCAGTCGCCTCTGGGCGTATGAAGCTTGGGTGACGCTTGTGAGAATATCTGCTGACGCGTCTCTGCGGAAGAGGGGTTCAGAGCTGCGCAGTGGAGTGGAACCGAATGACGTCAGTGACATACGTAACAGCGAAAAAAGCCCATCTTAGGATTTCGGTATTGCGAGGTTGAGGAAAAATGTTCTCAAGCCTGCAAACACCAACATGTAAACTTTCCTAAAATGCCGTTTAGATCCTTATTGGTTGAGGCCTGACTACTACGCTATGTTCACGTTGCAGATGGCTTCACCGTCGAAAAGCAACGCGCTCTGGCGGATGGCTTTGCTTTGCAATCCAAGCAAAACCATGTGCGTGTTGGTGTTTGCAGTCATTGCGCAACGGTGTAAAGATTGGGATGGATTGGTTATGAATCTCAAGTCGTTAGCAGCGTAGTTTTTCAGAACGCCTGTTGTTCGCACTGCTTGACGCGAGAGTGGTTTGACTTCGTCGCCATGCTTGCATCCGCTGGTGTGCGCCGTTCCGAGACTGAATCGCTAAAGGATGAGTTTGTGCCTAGTGATGGCTTTACTTATGCTCGTACTTTGGGTGCTTTTTGATTTGTGTGAAATTATGCAAATACGTGTTTTACGAGTTGAAGTCAGGATTTTTGCATCCGAATCAATAATATTGTAAGATTAAGCGACTTGGCCTATTTCTTTCACTTCAAGTTTTGAAAAAGTTTTGCCGAATGTCGTTTCTCGTTCAGATAAGTTTCGAAGTGTTTGATGTTCGGTCTTTTCAGGTAGTAGGTGGTGGTTTTTCGCTTATTTTTCCCGCCATGCGTTATCCTGGAGTTGACAAAGAAGAGCGCTTCGACAAAGCGGTACCAGGGCAACGACCCACAGAATGCAGCTGTCCACCAGCACTGACGTGCAAACCAAGATGCTGTTTTGGCAGAAGCAGCATTTCGAACCACATCGTGCAGTTCAAGACAGTCGCTTTGTATCGGTACGGTTTCCGCCGGATGCATTGTGAATGCTTGCTTGCTCGCGCCAGATAGCAATCTATTGATGTTTCCAATTACTTGTTCCTTTTTTAAAGTATCGGCGCCAATTGATTAAACCGACATTGTGAGAGTTTACCCGCGCTTTGTTCGGCTTCTCTTTCACGACACAGTCAGCTTAGTTTTATTTCCTTAGGATGGTTTGTTTTTTTCCGACCTAAGGTGTTCTTCCTCAACCATAACTTCACTCTCTCCGGCATTCAACAAATCGACTGTGTTTAACGCCTTTGTTCTACAAGTGGTATTAGGCATGTGGCGATAGGTATGGAAAAAGTCTAGTTTTTGAAAAATATCAAGTAATTAAGAAAACATTGGCAATCTTGTTCTTTTACTAACTTTTCGGAGACAAATCGAATAGTGTATGAATTTTTTCAACAATGTCAAGTCATTGAATAGACAAGTCGGATCTCTTGCGACCCGGAGTTACCTGACGTGTACTTTATCAGGTATAGATGGGGTAGATTTTGACCCACTATGTGGAATTTTTTTGCGGGTACCACATTGGAATGCTGTGGATACCTGAATCCTGTATTGACCTGAACACGAAGGTAGACTGGAAACGCGCGTAACGTTTTCTGCAAAAACAACATTTGCAGCGGTTTTGTGTAAGGTAGGGCACTGTATGTGAAATTTGTGTAAAATAACGTTTCCCTGCGCGTATTACGATTTCTTTGTGAAAATGAGAGGTTGATCAGACCTCGGTGAGGTCACGTGTCCCAGAAAAGCTTAGTCGAATTTCGGATCCCATCAGATCCGCCGCAAGCCCCCACGCGTTGCGCGTACTCCGGTTACCTGGTGGGGTCAAGTGTCGACTCATGGCATCGGTTTCAAGTTGGCTGGTTGGTATCCATGCAAATAATGGCTTACTGCCGGTCGTCAACAGTGTTTTAGTCTTACTTACCATGACACAAGTGCAGATTCGGTTTCCCGATGCCTTTTGTAATTTTGAAGTAGTAAGTCCACGGAAATTTTGCGAATAAATTCACAGGAACCAGCCGAGTTCGTCTGTTTTTTCGCAAGCTGTCGAATAAATGTTACAATTCAAAAAACGCTTTTTCACAGAAGTGTTTATCCAGAAACGTTAATACCTTGTAAACGCACCTCTGCCTCGGACAGTCTCATGTTATATGATGATGATGTATTTTGTCCGCAGACGCGAGGTCCATAGTCCAACGCGAGGTCCAACAAACACACACTTTCTGTGTGTTTGTTGATGTACAGAACAAAACGTTTTTCAACGGCATTGGAGGCTGATATCTTCGTCAGAGCAATTCACTTCAGAGCACATTGTTTTTCATACGCGACGTACATAGTAGAATGAATACGTTTCCAGATTCTCCGTTTGCCTGTAACACCTATCGTGCATTTTACCACCCTTAACCAGCTGTAGAAATTCTTCTTACCTTGTGGCAAACCATTAAGCTTCGTATTTCTTGATACTTTTAGATAATTTTGTGAACTTCAGAAACTAAATGTTGCCAAGTGTGAGGAGTTTAGAGATGAAACTTTGAAAAAGATGAGTTAAAATAAAAGAGTTACGATCACCTTCCAATACGCAATGGCCAAATTTAAGGATGCATTTTTAACTACATTTGAAAAACATCAGTGTATAAGAAACGTTTTATCAAAATTAAGACCATCGCTAGTATAATGTTAGGCTGGGGTTTTCGATGCGTTGAATACTCAGTTTCTCAGATACCGGTTGTTTTATATCTGGTCTGGTCCAACATTTCGTAGAGACAAAATGCTTCTGAAAACCTGATAGAGCTTCCTGCTGGCCTTCCCTCTTTTGCATGACTTACTGCAAAACCTTGGACCGGGTTCTCTGGCATAAATCGATAAAGTTTTCATTGCACTAATCGCTGGTCGAGTTTGCAAACAGCATTTTTTAAGAGGTTCGGTGAACACATTGCGATACGTAAAGCTATTATGTACAAGACGCACTATTGAAGTTTTACTTAGAAATTTAATACAAAGCTTTACTTAAGTTTTAATACAAAGTGAAATACTTCTGCCACATCCAGAAATTGGGAATTTCTCATCTCTAGATGGCATTTGATTTAAATTATCTGCTTTGAGAGTCCCTTAACAGTAACGTCATCTCCATCTTAAAGCGTCACAACTCCACTGAATGCAATTTGCGACCATGGGAGTTAAAGGCGATCAAAGAACTTCGTTCATTGTCAGATATATTGTTTATGAAGGCCGATAAAGGGA
>JGI24158J21664_10004036_pt1 | contig 18724 bp, 9 predicted proteins | sample Ectturendosymbi3_FD_21664 | JGI IMG/M metagenome (IMG submission 21664)
AACACTCCGAAGGTTCCCTTTAACTCAATTTTGCTTGCAAAGTTAGACGATTACATTTTGTCAAGAGATTTTTACGCCACAAAATCAACAGCTGAACAAAACGCACTGAAATCAGTAACAGTACACGTCAAATATTTCAGCAACAATCATGTGTCTGTTTTTGACTCGAAAACCCACACTTTTGATTGATCATCCCCGTCATTGTTGTTTTGTAGAAAACAGCCGTTTGTCGCCAGACATTTGATATTTTGAAAACAAAACAAATTTTAGAAATGCACTGCAGACTGAAGACAGTCATTTTTAATTGCCATCATTTTTGCTTTCAAGAAGAGTGCGTTTATCAGCTGCAATAAATAAATCCAATAATCCAACTCATCCCTCGTTTGAAACAAGGTAAATAAAGGTAAACATCCCTCGTTTGAAACAATTTTGCAAAAGAACATTTTCTTCCTAATACCAAAAATAGGTTTCAGATGACGCCTAGGATTGTCGGTGCGAGATGGTTTCAATTATTCACCAGCGTTTCGTGTACGTGATTGCTTAAATTATATCGTAGAATATCCCACAGTGTCTGATATGCAGGTTTTGCGATTCCTTTACCGCTTCCATCCACTCACCGGAATTATAGCAAATGCTACACATGAGGTGAGGCTAGATGTTGTGCTGTCAACTGTACCAAATGGACAGAAAAAGATTTGGTCGCTTCGTACATAAGTCTTAGATTAACGTTCGTTTAAAACATGACATAACAATAGTACATCTAAAGCCTTAGTACATCTTATAGGTATGATGAGATGGCACAGTGCGCTCCTGAAATTGGTACATTCTATTAAAAACCTGAATGATAATTATTGGGACTTCCCAGCTGTTTGTTCTCAGTCACTGAATGGGTGCAAAGAAAGCTTTAGGGCACTGCCAGTGGCTTTCTTCTATTGTAATATTTAATATAAATGTATAGCCGCGTAGGGAGGAGAGTAGGTGTACACGAATGGAGGTGGAGAGATGAAGATGGGCATCTGCAGGTCGCTCATGACACTGCAAATGGCAAATGGGAGTACAACGAGTGTATCAAATTCTTCTTGGAACATACAATGCCAGGTATGCACATTCATCAACTGATGCAGTCGTGGCAGTTACAATCTGTTTCTATCTTGACAGTGCTACAAGAAGGGTAACACAAAACACCTTACTAACAACACCTCCCAGCTGTTCTTTGAAAGAAAGCGGATGAACTTCTGTGCTTTAACAGCATTTTCAAATATTTGATTAACAAATTGACCAGTCTTACTTGTCTGAATGTACACAAATCTATAAAAACTTAAAAAGGAGCAAGAGCCTATAGGTTTGGCTAAAAACAAAAAAATTTACCAATTCATCTTCATCAACAGCAAAAAATCAATCCATAATTCCATGCATAAAATCAACAAATGAAATATAGTTCAAACTGAATGGCTGTTTTTCGGGTGATTTGCAGCTTACACAATGCACGTAAAATTTTTATTTTTCAAAAAATCAAATGAAGACTAGCATTGCGCTTAACATTGTGTAAATTGGTGGCAAAATTATACGGCATGTTTTAATTAAATAATGTTAGTAGAGAACAAAACCGCATAAGTTGCCTGTGTAATGAAATTTGTCTAAAAATTTTAGCGCAGGCAAGATCATAAAATTTCTAAACCTGGTTGAAGGTGGCTAATTCACATTCACAGAAATTGATTTTGAATTTTAAATAGTGGGGCCAAGAATGCAGAACATTAAACGAAATTTTACTGTTAATTTGTCAACGTTGAGTGAACGACATTTGGGCGACGATATTTTAACAATAAAATGTTAAGTTGTTTTCATGAGTAACTGAGTCTTTCAACATTTCCATGTTGTGTCACTGCAGGATGAAAGGTTTGCTTTGTGTGGACGATTTGGTCTAGCAAAAATCTGCTACGCACGGCCTCCAAAATGCACTTGATCCGTTTTCTGCTGGATGCGACAAAGCTGAGATGAAAATAAGCAATAAAAGACCGAAGAGGTATTATGTCTCTCTAGAAACCCAAGGCGGTGCATATTGCAAGTGAGCGGCAATATACTGCAGTATGGCGAGTAGCTCAAAAACTTGGGGTGCTATTCACGAGTGACGGAAGGCGGAACAAGGAGATAGATACACTGAATGCTGAAACAAATGCAGTTCTGCCGGAGTTTTGTCGTTGTGTGGTCGCAAAAGGGGAGTTTTGAAATAACGCAAAGCTAAGAGTGTTTCAATCGGTCTTTGTTCCTATCCTCACCTATGGTCATAATCTTGTATTGACTGAAAGAATACTATCTCAAGTACAAGCGTTAGAGGTTGGATTTTTGCAAGGAGTTTACTGTGTGACACTTCGCGGCAAAGTGCGCAGCTGTGAAAATCGTAAAGTCCTCAATGTCGCGCGACGTCTTCTCCAAGTCGAAAGATCCCAGCCACGTTTGTTTGGCCATGTGATCAGAGAGTCTCACGAAAAATTGCCAAGGTAAGTCCTGTTGCCTACGCCCAAACGAAAGCGCCCAGAGGTTGTCCAAAGACCAGGTGAAGTAACTAATCTCCAACCTTGCTTGGCCCCGTCTTCGTATGGAGCCAGCAGAACTATCTTAAATCGCTGTTGATCGCGAGGTGTTTCCATTTTCTTAGGTTTGTTGCTCCTGCGACCTCCCCCAGATAAAAAAACGAGCACAAGGTGAATGAATAGGAAGAAAACAAAAAGTAACAGCCTATCTTTACTTTCAAAAATCATTGAAAATTTGTCGCATACTCGAAAAATTTTTAGGCATTTTTACAATTGCTTCTTTTACTAAAATTTCGATGTATTATTGCTTTGACAATCTTTTTCCTCTGTAGTAACTATTTACCTGGCATAATTGCTTTGAATTCATACATGTACAAACGTACGTGTGTTTGCATTTATGAACATTGTTTTTAGAAATGTATAATCTGCAGCAAAAGAAACGCGGACCGCAATTATACACATCCACTGGCAAAGACTGCAATTTGAAAACGGAAAGCTGGCATTGTTGACTTGTAATATACGAGTGTTTTTTCGAAGGCCAAACATTAACATGATCTTTCTCAGTGGAACGAAATATCGCCTTTGACAACCTGTGATATGAATTCACGTCAGTTAAAAAATTCAGCAGGTCATGAAAAACTGGCTTTTTTGTCATTTTCTAATTAATAGACATTGGTGTAGAAGTGCAACTCTGGCGGTTGCANAAAGGTTTAAAATGCAACAACTTGATAAAAACACAAAAATACAGTAGGTCCAATTAACAGTAGTAAACTGTTCTAGCTGAATTAANTCGCTGCTTAGCAACAGCAGAAATCACTCAAGAGCCCAATTCTGAAACAGTTAGAAAACATTTCTTTTGAAATTGCCAATGTCATTTGCTTGTTACGTTATTTGAAAGCGCTTCAAGGTTCTGCATGAAGAATACTACCTGCTAAAAAAGCACGAGCTGGTTTTTTGGGCTCGCAACAACTGACGTCGAAAAACAAACACAACGCTCAGTGGATCTTGGCAGAAGTCGTAGATGGTGCTGGTGATCCTCAATGAAGATCTCTATCCCTGGTAATATAATCGATGTGATTGCTCTTCGCTATAATGCAGATCCCAGTTATTTGACGTCCTATTTCGGAAACTGGCATGAGATTTGTGGGTAGTTGTTTGCTTATCAAATGTTAATCCGCGTTGATCTTAAAATTGACGGCTGGAAAAGCAGATCTAAAGTAATTATTCTGCATTAACACGCAAAGTATCGCAACGCGGTGACAGCGCGAACATTGGTCATTATTCTGAGCGCCAGTGATGAACTACCGAAACGCCGGCCGAGGTTTCAGGAAAAATTTATCCATGAATTATTATAGATGAAGATATCCATGAAAAAACTGACGAATCTAACGAGAACTTATTTTAGACACACTGCAAATACGAAAGTGGCCTGCATTCTCCAAGTGTGGCACATGCCAAGGAAACTCTCAACATGGGAGCAGGAGCGTTGACATTTCTGTGCAAAACCTATTGAACGTGTTTTTTTGGGAAAAGACGGAATGTGAGGAGTTGCGCTCTGCTTAAATCATATAAAGTTTTCATTGCATCCTTTGACGTCATGCTTCCAGCAAAGTATGTTCTGAATTTTAAATGCAAACACTTTTCACACTATGAAGGTCTAGTTTTTTCAAAAAATAGCTATGGCAAGGAACATTTTGCTGTAGCACTGTAGTTAGAATAGAAAGATAAGTGTGATTGAAACGAATTTTTTGAAGAAACAGTCGAAAGTCAAAATCAATCTTAGACACTTTTCAAACAAAAGATCAGTTCTATTTGAATAAGATCTGATGATGCCTACCTAGTAGGCAAAGTATATGCTCTACAAGATCTTAGTGTCGGATTGTTTTCTGGGAAAGGATTCCTTTTGGTAGACAACAAAAGATTAGCAAAGCGAAAAAACACAAGATGGTTTCAATAACGTCAAAAAATGAAAACTTTTTAGTTTCGTGTGCAGACGAAAAGGATTATGTTGGAAACTGTTATCCTTTGCCATGCTGTTAAACCATTGCTGCTTGAAAGAAAGTCATTAGTGAAGATTGTGTATCAAAATATCAGAATTGGTGGGATTCATTTATCACTTAATTATTTCCAACAAGATTTAGAAAGGTGATAAGAGCGGTTTGTCATCACGGTATTTCCATAAAACTATTCCTTGCCACACCGTGGACATGATCCACGACAACTTTCTGGACTTACACTAAAAGAAGTTAAAACGTTTTTTCATCAGCAACTATTTCACAACATGTTTCTCACATGAATGTAGACCAGTGCTCTTCAATCTTTTTGTCATCGTGGAACCCCATATATACTTTCGCGTTTGTCATGGAACACCCATTAACAAAAATTTTAAAAACACGAATTAGGCTACCTGCAAGAAACTCAAATATTTCTTTATTATATATTTCAACAAATAAATAGTTATTCCAGAAGTTAAAAAGCAAGAAATTAATGACTCGGTTGTTCTTGCATTTCTGGAATGTAACTGTTAAAGTTAAGAATTTTGCAGAAAGGACCCGTACGTCAAATACGTGTCGTCCCATTTTCTAACTGGCAATTGAATTATGTTTTGTCCGCTTTGGATCAGGTGCCTCTTTTACATTCGAACTACGTTGCTTATTGCGGTCCGTGCCTTCTGTTGTTATTATTTGCCTCACGTAAAAAAATTTGCTATTATATTTAATCTGGCTTGACTAAATAGTAAAAGGTTGGATTTCACACTGTTTTTACTTCATGCCCACAAAGGCTGAACACCAGCTCTAGTCTGTTGTCTACTCCAAACTACTCCGATATGCAGTACTGTAAACTGTGCATGGGCAACATCGTATAACTATGATGCAACAATAACGTTCTTCTTAATTGCACAACAATGAACAAGTGACGTAAAACTCTCAATATTTCTTGTTACACTGTCTGCACTCAACCTCCTGTACAACTAGCTGGTCTGCTTGGAGTCTGGATGCTGCACGGTGATCTGAAAATTACATAATGACACATCAACACACTGGAGCAAGAAATCAATTCCCCTAAAAAACGAGGAACCCTCACGGAACCCTAACTCGCGGAAACCCACTACATGTTTTGCGCAACCCTGGGGTTCCGCGGAACCACTGTTGAAGGGCACTGATGTAGACGATGTAACACTGAATTTATTCCACATGAAATTTTCACAATTTTTTCTTAAAGTACATTTAGCGTTTAATTGCCAGTCAAATAATGACAGCGCATCAAATCAATGTTTTCAAAGAATACCCTGTTTTACTGCACTTAAATTTTAAGTGTTTGTATTTATAGCGGGAGGTTTTCTTAGCAATCACAGAAACTCTATACAAAATAATAATTAATAAATCCTTTATGACTTTCTTATAGAATTGTATTGAAGATGTTGTCAGAACAAGTCAGAAGTATAACTTGTGAAGTAATGCAAATCCATTGTATTTCGCTTCTTCCTTCAGGATTATTGTTTTTTTGTGGATCGGCTGTAACAATAAAAAACAAATGCTTAGTTTTCGGAGCAATGCTCTATTTAGTTTTTTTTTTATGAGATCATTTGGCAATGTCGAACAATTTTTTTATTGGAAAAAAGTTTAATATTGTGCAATTACTGCACGATTCATATGAGCAAACCAGGAGCGGAATGAGGGGAGGCAAAGAGGTACAATTCCCCGGGCGCTGAATCGCTATGGTGGCACCGAAATGTCCCAGCGCAAGTACTTTCTTCAATACAGCACATTTCCTTCCGGAAGACCTCAGGTTCGAACATGGGGCCGCCAAAGTTGATTCTTGACGCGGGCGCCATCTAATCTCGTTACGCCCTTGGAGCAAACGCTCAATTCTGAAAACGTCGTTTTCAGTAAATATAAAGATTACTTGATACTCACTGTCTATTTGCTAGACATGGGTTCGTTACAAAATTGAAAACGTAGACAATTTGTAGGTACCATTGGGAAATCAGTGTTTTAACATAAACTAGAAGCCTGTTAAGAACATTATTATAAACAAATAATTCTCATCAAAAAAACGTACCGTGTTTGTCGGACCACAAGGCGCGCTTAAAATCCTTTAATTCTCTCAAAAATCAAAAGTGTGCCTTATAATGCATTGCGCCTAATGTGTGGATCTGGTTGTGCTTTCTCACTAGAACCAATTGAATGTGCTAAACGGTGTTATGTATTTAATTGCTGATTACGATTTTTTTGTAAACAGACCATCTTGTTATGTAATAAACTAACAACATTTGCAATGAGCAGCGTCCGAGAGTAGCTAGCACCTACCACAGATCGTATTACCCCGCGGTGCTCGTGACTACATTGGCGCACACCCAATCAAACACGCGCACAACTTTTATTTTATTCTATTGGTGTCCAGCGGATTAGGCATTGGAGACAGCTTAAACTCCCTCGCATGTAATGACAGAATAAACTCCCAGTGGTGTCTCGGGCGACTCCGGCACTCGGGAGATATTGTGAATGAGTTGAATACAGTTTGACCTAAATTTTGCTTCATTCAATGCGCCTTAAAATCCGGCGCGACTTATGTATGAAAAAAGAACAACTAGCATGCAATTTCTGAGACTGCGCATTATAATCCGGTGCGCCGTAGGGTCCGAAAAATACGGAAAACAAGGCAACGACTTTTGCTTTGCAGGGCTAGTTCCACAAAAACCAAAGATCTTCACCTATCTTTGAATATCAATACTTATTCAAATGACAGAAATGAGGGCGTTGACGTTTTAACAACACAATCATGGAAAATCAATGGTACTGCAGAAAATGTTTGTCAATCAACATCGCCGGCTACGTGGGAGCAGCAGGTAAACATTTCTGGTTCTGTGCTTTTGAAATATACCTAACGGTTAAAATACTTTGGTCGCCAATGCAAAGCAATGAAATTGTTTTCCTGTTTTCAGCACTTGCAACAGATCCGATACATTTCTTGCGTTCAGATACTCGTCGCATGTCTAATAACTTTTATGGGGCTTTGGAGAACATTTGGCAACTTGCTGACGATGCTTGCAATCTGCAGTTATTGACACTTGAAAACCAAAGGCAACATGTTTATTCTAAGTCTGTCAGTATCTGATCTCTTATCTGGAATGATTGCCTCTCCTTTGTGGTTATATCGAAGGTGGGTTTTTAATGCAAATGCATTTTCTTCCTAAATCACTGCTTTTTAAAGCAACGTGTGTGTTGAACAACAATTATGGCGTAGATTCGTTCGAAAGGTTATCGCTTATAGCTCGAGTTTAACTTCTTAGCAATAAATGTCGGATTTGGAATATATGAATTCCAAAAATCAGCTTTCCATTCTCATCTAAAATGATAAGATCTTGCTTGGTGGAAAGCATTCAATAGTTTACCAACAAAGTATGTTCTGAATGAAAGAATTACTTCATTTACTGCATTAACTCCTTACCTTGCTTTTTTTTATGTCGANGCACTCAATTGACAGAAGGTTGTGGCAGACAAGGGCCGGAAAACACGGCCCATCTTATCCCGTTGACAAAGAGATTGTGTGTGTTGCGCAATGTTTGTCCCGAGACTGTGGTTGCAGTAGACTCAATCCAAACCTCTCATACACAAACGTGCCCGGAACAAAACCTTTCAGTGGTAACCCCTGATATCGCAAAGTTGTTGTGCAAATGTCGCTACCTGTCTATCCAATGGTATGATTTGTGCAGTTGCTACCATGAAACTCACAAAATTAATGAAATGCGTCGCGCATCAATCGCCACGTTAATGACAAAAAACCGCGCTCAGACTTTGTAGGCCAGGGGTTCTCAAATTCAAATTACTGCGAGGGCCAAATGAGTAGGCTACTTATAAAGTAACATGAGGGCGGCATCATGACACCGACGCAACAATGGCGGTTCCTTCCTGTACCTTAAAAACAGCTTTTACAGCTTATTTCCCGCAAAAGGTATCATGAGTTGTAGACAAGTCTTTTCTACCCGTCTCTATGTTCGTTGAAAGGAAATTGTTAAATTTCTACATAGGAACATTTTTAAAAACCAGTGAATGAACTGAATAACGAAAATGTCAATATTTTGAAAATTCTCGAAAAGAATCGCGGGCGGCACAAAACGCTCTCGCGGGTCACTTGGGCCCGAAGGGCGCGTTTTTGAGACCACTGCTTTAGGCAGTGCAAAATCCTCGAAAATAAAGTAACTAAACAGTTTAAGTCACAAATGTAAACATGTAAAATGTTTTTCTAAACCAAATCCACGAAGTCCAAAATTTCTCCAAGCTGGTACTAAGACAAACCGGAAAAGCAAATACAGACTTGGAAAGCTACCAACCAAAGGTGTTTGAAGTGAAAGATATATGTATATATATCAGTTCGACATGAACTTGCAGCAACCGCAGTTCTTCGAAATATTTTGAAACACTTTCTTTTGAGTATTTCAACACGCAACTTATGCATCATTGATTATACCATCAAATCCTAAACTAGAAAGTCTGGAAACCTTGCTGTTGCAAATGATGTTAGGGATATTTTTCAAAATCAGAATAAAACATTGCCCGTCAAAACCCTCTATGGAAACAGAATACAAAAAAATCAAAAGAAAATGGAACAGGTCAGTTCGTTCACCACTGCATCAGGTCGGCAGGTATTTACGTTGGTAACTGGCAAAAGGAAAACGTGGTATTATAGTCTTGTGGTTTGGTCATTTTTTAAAATGCTTGTGGTAAGTCACAAAAAAACTTTGAATTTAGAACGTGGGGCATCTACGACTGGCAGTGGGGAACGTTTCTTTGCAAGTTGTACCAGGCCACCGACAAAACTACTTCGTATTGTACGTCACTGAACATTGCACTATTCGCTGTGTGGCGTTATATCGGCGATAAGGGTCCTATGAGATTCAAATCGATAAAAAAAGGTATGCTTGTGCGTGCGGTTATAGTTAGTGGTTTTGCATTACTTCAATGTCAACCAACGCAAACTGATCTGGAATCATTGCAGAAGTAGTGAACAAAACCTATGACGCTAGCATGAACCAAATGGCAAAAATGCAGTTAGATTTTTTCTCGTGTTTTTCTTCAAAAAACGTCGTTCCTTTGCATCTTTGTTTCAGAAAAAGCGAGCAGTTGTTAGTGCTTGCAGACATAAAGAAGAGAGGAAGTAACAGATATTTTGTATGTGGAGTCATTTCGTTAATTCGTTCTCAACAAATTTATTTTTTGAAAAGTGTAAATCATTGACGTTTTGAAAATTGATATAAGAGAGTTTGAACATGAGGCTGTGTCCTTTCCCAAAGTCCTTTAAGCTTCAAGTAATCAATTTTATCATTAATTACTTTAACATTATCCATCGTTGTTTTATGGAAATATTAGCAGAACTGATACACAACCTGGACATCTGGTTTGTTGATAAAACAGTGATGTCAAATTTCCAATTTTTCACGACTATAAAGGTATGGATTGCCTTGCTGTGGTGTTTCTCCCTGGGATTTGGAGGAGTTGCCTGTAGTTTCCTGCTCAATGTTACACAAAAAGACCGTAGCAGCAACTCACCGGCTAGGTTCTGGCCGAGCTGCTCAGTTCGATTAATAAACAATGGGTAAGTAGAAAATCATTATTTCAATGCCATTGCTTAAAAACTGCTTCCATCTTCGCGGTCCGTAGCCAGGTTTTATGCTTTGGGATAGGAGCAAAATACATTTTAGGTGGACAAGATTTTTGTTTTAATGATATGTTGCAACAAATCTTCTATTAAGCACGAAATTTGTGGGGTGACACAAAAAAACTTATGGTGCACTTCGAAAAACATAAAGATGTCAGACTAATCTTATATTGGGATCATTAAAATTATAATATTAATCATCACTTTTAGAAGGTTGTATAACATACAAGCAAATTCTTAACAGCTGTACCATCGCCACCAAACCTACGTATCGACGAGAACAACAGTGATTTTCGCAGCCTATAAACCTTGGACAAACTTCTTAGTTGCACCGGGTGTGCAATCAAACCACACTAAAACATCTTTTCCTGCTGAAGTTATTCACATAAACTCTTAATTCAATAGGTCGTCCAATGGCAGGAATTGAAGAAATTTAACGTACATTCAAGATTTTCAATTTTGAGATTTTCGACGTCTGCGCCCATGAAGTGAATGTTGCAAAGGTTTTACCGTTAACAAACACAATACTTCAGCAGCAACCAAGTCAAACACTCCGAAGGTTCCCTTTAACTCAATTTTGCTTGCAAAGTTAGACGATTACATTTTGTCAAGAGATTTTTACGCCACAAAATCAACAGCTGAACAAAACGCACTGAAATCAGTAACAGTACACGTCAAATATTTCAGCAACAATCATGTGTCTGTTTTTGACTCGAAAACCCACACTTTTGATTGATCATCCCCGTCATTGTCGTTTTGTAGAAAACAGCCGTTTGTCGCCAGACATTTGATATTTTGAAAACAAAACAAATTTTAGAAATGCACTGCAGACTGAAGACAGTCATTTTTAATTGCCATCATTTTTGCTTTCAAGAAGAGTGCGTTTATCAGCTGCAATAAATAAATCCAATAATCCAACTCATCCCTCGTTTGAAACAAGGTGCAACAAACACAATAACCTAGATCTTTGATAAAATGGAGCGTTGTGGCAGACAAGCTATGTTCACAAAAACTAGTAACTTCGCAAAAAACCTTTACTTTCCATTTCCTAAGAAAAGACTTACATTGCCTTTGTTAAAAAATGAGCCAGTTTAACAAAACCTAAATATTATATAATCCTGACCAAGCAACCCCAGGTATTTATGATATTTACGTGGAAGATAAAACTTATTCAATTTGAAATCAAATACACTGTTGCGTTCATTTTAAATGAGAAAACAATGCAGGACCAACCTAAATTGAAATAAGTCATCAACACATTCATCAATGCACAATTAAAATCTTCGTTTCTTACTCCATGCGTTATGTCCATCAATGAACTTCGCTTTTTACATGCTGATAGCGCGTCTGTTCTTGCTGCTGTTGAATTTGCAGATGTGCCCTTTATTTTTCTCGAAGCATTCTTTGAAGATGAACACCAATTCTCGATTTTCACAATTCTGACCTGAGTGCAATATACCGCAGGCTGAAAACGCACACGACCTACTTCACATTTTCTTCAAGGACGTTTGGGATGGCGCCACTCGTCATTTTGATCATAGCTTCGATTCTCATCATAAAGGAACTGCGAACGAAGAAACAATTTAAAACGAAGATGAGGTTGAAGAAAGGTGACGGTTGTTATTCGCATCAGCGTCAGCATTCATTTTCATCAAATTGTGCTACAACAGAGTGGCCAACTATGCATATTGGTCCAAAGATGATAAAAAATGTATATGTAAATTCAGAACCGTTGCCGGAAAATCTTCAATAGGGGGTGCTTTACGTTGGTGCAGTGAGGGGCTTGACATTCCGAAAATTTTCCCAAACGCTGCTGATTTATTGTGTTTCACATTTCAATTGGGGGCTTGGAGTTTTGTTTGGGGAAGATAAGCCCAAGTCACAGAAATATTTTCATAGTTTCATGTTATGGCGTATTTCTTCATATTTTTAAGAAATGCCAATTGTCTTAGTGTCCTTAAAGGCAATACTTTTGTGTCTAGAATGCTCCCGTGAACCCAAACGCAAGCTAAAGGATTTTCATATGTACTTTTTTTGTTTATGCTTCTGATGTTGTTTCAAGTCCCTCCAACCGATAATTTTCGAGACTTCACAAATTTATTCGCTTTTTTTCAAGAGCACACTTGGGCCGGTTGGAAGAGGTATTTGTTTCGTTGCCTTCCCGCTAATTCGATAAAGTCCTTTGTTTTTCCAATTAATTTTACCTTCACGGTGGCTTTGATGTGCTTGATCAAATCATTCGCATCACTTTGCCCAGATTTTCTCAATTATATTCAACACGTTATTATTCTTTGAGATCACTTTGTCCAGATATTCATGTTCACCTCGTGGTTGTTTTTGAATTGTTTCACCAGAGATTTCGTGTCATATATGTTGAAACAATGAATGCAAGGTAATTGGTCTGAGGAGTTGATCGTACTGGTGGCGAAGTGACCCGTATAACTGAATTGTTCTGTTATTTTTTCGTAGCAAACGTCCTGTGGTGTCCCAGAAGTGTTAAGTAAACACTAGTAAACAAAACCTATGTAGCCTGGAAATAACGACCTTCAAAAAACAAAGATTATTTGTAGAGAACTTAACGCATTTCGCTGCGGGATCGCTATATTGGACTGCTCTATAACAAAGTAACCATGTATGTGACAGTCCTGTAGATTTTAACCATATCGTAACAACAATTGTGACTGTTTGTCACGGTGACAGTTTATTATGTCTTTTTTCGGAGTTTGGTTTATTCGAAAGAAGAAACACGCAAAAACGAACTATAAGCTTAACGAACTACAGCACCTTGCTATCCGTTGAGTCATGTGCGAGCCAACATTCTGGCGCAAGGATTTTCCTCAACACTTTCCACCATAATTCGACAGCCGATTGAGCTTGAGAGCTGTAGAATGACTTAAAAGCTCCGGTTAGGCTAGTACCTTCGATAAAAATTGGTTTTGTATTTGAGCTTGTTTAAAGGGTGACATATTAAGTGTGAGTATATGTTTAGGCTTGTTTGGCCAAGGTTACCTGATCCAGGGCTCCAACCTAATAGGGGTATTTTCTTTCTTTGTTTTTTGTGAATTAAATTAGGCTAAAATCCCCAGCTTTTGGACACTTGAATAACCTTCTAGCGTTTGTGGTAGGGAAATTATGGCCTTAAAACAACAAGCAAAGAAAATTAATCCCCTATGGAATTCGATTAAGTAATTAAACGTATTTTGTCAAAACTTACCAATCACAAACGCTAGAAAGCCAATTAAGACCTCAAAAGATGTGATTTTAGACTAGTTTCATTTGCAAAAAACAAAGAATTACCCCTATGGAGTGGGACCCCGGGGTCAAGTAACCTTGGCCAAACAAATCTGAACCTATCCTCCCACTCATTATGTCACCTCAAATCCAAACCCTCCAATTTTTTTAAATCGAAGGTACCAGCCAAACGCATTTCTTAAGGCTTTCCATAGCTCTCTAGCCCAATCAGCTGGCGAGATATGGTTAAATATGTTGAAGAGAGTCTTTGCCCCCAAATTTAACTCGCCCTGGACTTAAAGGGGCTCCAAAATCAGATCAAAGATGTTTCAAACCCTGTAAGCACTGTGCACTTTTCGGTTGCCATGGAAAACACAACAAATCCATGCCAACTTGAGTTTCGCAAATAATGACAAAATTTATAACTTTCTCACCGAACCGAAACTTGACACGCGCAAAATATGCCATTTAATTCCCGACGAGTGTTATGTTATGAACAGTACGATGGCCAAACTAGCAATGAATTTTCTGTGAGATGTTCATCGCACAGCAGTGCTTGGAACAAACCGGGTAGAAAAGGTGACAAAGACCAAATGGCTTTATTGCCGCAATATTCTAAGATCCAGGATTAGGGCAACCAATAGTCAATAAAGGCAAAATTTTTCTGCCTTCTTTAAAGCTTATGAAATGTCCACAAACCAAATTTCACGCTAATACCATGACAGAAGCCCAAATTATTAGGTCACAAGAAGTCGATTTATCATTAGGTCAAAATTGATCGTTGGGTCAAATTTTTCTTGCAGTGCAGTTTTTTTTTATCTTAGTCGATATTTCAATTGAAACTGCGACAAGAGATAGCGATATGCTTTTGCAAGTTTTGTTGAAATTCTGTAGTAATAATCGGTTTGCTGCGATTTCTGATGTAATATTTTTTTTTACCCACTACTGGACGACTGAATATCAGGTAGAATGGGCGTGGTAATGCAAGAAACGTGGTCTTACAGGACTTGGTTGGAAAAATGCTCAATCCATTGTACATAGATGTTTCATTTTTATGATGTTCTCAGGTTTGACTCTACTGTAGTCATTAACGTACTTATCAATATATCATCCCTCAAAGTCAAAAAACTATTTTTTAAAGTTCGAACGTGGTGTGTATGAAAATGCTTCTGGGTTAACTTAAACGCCCAAGACTGAAATATTTTTCAATTGCAAACGCAGAAAATTTATAGGGCAAATAAAGTCAAAATTTGGTACACGAAAAGCGGAAGTGCTGAATAGCCTTATAATGAAAATCACGGCCAAAGGAAACGATATAAATGACATTTTGCAGACGTTTCGATAACTTCTGTTATCATCATCACTGCATTGCAAATTGAACTGCATTGGTCCTGCTGGAAGTTCTTATGTCATTTATATCGTTTTCTTTGTCATGGCTAGGGCAACCAATACATTTCTGCAAAATGACATTTATATCGTTTTTTATGCGTGATTTTCATTATAAGTCACAATTTGTAAATTACAAAATCAAATTTAAATTTGAGGTCAAGAAATTGGTTGCCCTAGCCATGACACAGTAAATAAGCACTTTTACATGAAGCATACACATTTACTTTTTTCTAACAACTTGACTTTCGCTCGTTGGATTTCTGTTAAGATAAACGGTATAACCAACTTGACGCGCTAATTAATATTCATAACATGCTCCTACCCTGTGTGAAGTAAGACTTGCTACTCTATGCGCTGTTTCCTTTGACGTAGTTAGTTTGACCTTTTAAACCTCCAGTGTGCTAGAATTTTCATTTACTGCCGTCACAGTGTTCAAAGGTTCTGTCGAGATGCTGGATGCCTTTGTAACGAATGCAAAGTCACTCACCCATTCATACCCACGTTCCAGGCATAACCGTGTGCTGTTGCAAGCATTAATGCATCTGCTGAGTTGCTCGAGAGCTTTTGTGTCAGTTTGTTTCGAAGTTCCAGTAAAATATATTATTTGTGACAGACTTAATTTCCAGTTTTCAATGTCACTGCTTATGCTTTGATTTATTCATTTTAGTCTTGATTTTGTATGCTTTCTCTGCTCCTACATTAGCTCTTCAACGTTTCATTTGTAAACGTCGCTTGCAGGTTCTAGGAACGCAAAAGCGTAGCTTTACGTCAAATCGATTTACTAATAAAAAGTTTTGCCCACCCATTCCTTGCTTAGCCCCATTATAGATAGTACTTACTAGATTACAGATATGTGCAAGTTTGAATCATGGCAAAAAGATGAAAGCGGGCCCATTGCACTCAGCTGATTCTGCAAAAGCTGACGGAAAACCTTGAGCTTTTCAATTCTTTTTTAAGAAACATGCCAAATGTTTTGGAAAACGTTGAACAGAAAACCGAATGACGTTGTAATATAATTTTCCAGCCTGCAGGTTAATTTGTCTCTAACATTCACGAGGTGCACTGCGTCTGGCTAAAAACAACGAAATTTAAGATTACGTTGTGCAATCGCAACGTCGTTCTGCAAAACACAAACTTGACCTGCGTTTATAAATATTATGATACAGTCAAAAAACTTCTCTACCATCAGCACACATCTATACAAAGATTAAATTTCAGGAGTGTAGTGATAGACGCAAAAAATACAGAGAGACATAAAAATCAAATGATTGAATGGCATTTTATGGGTAGCATCCACTTTTCTTTTCGTCTTTGGCTTTGAGGGTATTTATGATAAATGGCAAAAATGCACTGCTTTATTTCCAATTGCTAGGTAAACAAGTCCCAGTTCAGTCGTGCTTCATACACCTGGGATGGTTTTCTAAATCACGAACGGCTTACGTATTCCTCGAAGTCATTATCTCGTCGGATTCCTTTACGCATTGTATTTTGAGGATGATTTACATTCTCAACGCACACTTTAGGGAATTTGTCTTGCAAAAAGAACAGAACAAGTTAGTGATAATAGTTGCAAAACCCAGGCAAAGGTCATCGGTAAATTGCTTATAGCACTTAGCGACCAATTCAATCCACTCTTCGTGAAGATGGCCTTGCGCTCTCTTTTTCAGCATATACTGTATGTGACGCGAAATGTCTGGTTAAACACATCAAAGCCACCAACGAGGTGAACCAATGTGAGACAATCTGCAAGAAATGATGCAAATGCATTGATCAATCCTATCAACGCCGACAATATGAAATTCCGAATGACAACATCCTGTAACGCAAGATCACACGTAAAGTGACAAACAAAGGGCTTAACCGAATTAGCTGTAATTACACAAAGCAAGTTCCTCATCCAACCACCCCAGGTGTGCGCTTGACAAAAACGATTGGCAATTTATACATTCTCGATAATTATCGATTGGAGAGACTTGAAACAACATCAGGAATAATAACAAAAATGTACACATGAAAACATGACCTAAAAAGTAAATTTCCGAGTGGGTCATGGGAGCATCTGAACACACAACACTGCCATTATTCAAACTATGAAAAAATATTGCCATGATTGAAACTATGAAAAACATTACTATAACTTACAAATACGACAAATTATGTGATAACTTGAAACTATGAAAGCTATTGCGACAACTTTGCAATACTAAAACTACAACGGAAGTTGAAAATAGTCAAACAAATCAATAAACGATATTACCAAAAAAATATTTAAACAAGTCAAAAACAATTGAGAAGTCCAAGAAACACTTAGGTGAGCGTCTGGATGCCAGTAGGGTTTTGGTGCTGACCGGCCAGGACTGCCTCTTCCACAGCAGCAAACACAATCTAATGTCCATTTGTTACCACTATGGTGTGTATGTCAATTCTCTTTAATAATAAAAAAGTTTGACTTGGGTATGTGTTGGTAAAAACTATTTGTGGAAGAGTATAAGTATGAAATTTGAAAGTGAAAAGAAATTGACACTTGAAAATCACCTAAACGGAGCACACAATTTTTCACAAAAACCTAAGTGACTTTAGTATTTTCTTTAACCTCAATAAAATGAACGATTATTTTGCTCGTTTCTTCAACTTTAATCAAGACGAAATTTTTCCTGGTTCTGCAAGCAAAGGTAGATTTTTTGGTTTTCCAACACAACGAAAAATCCAAGCAAGTCATCGACTGCTGCAAGTTTTAGTGATTGCAAAGTGGAAGTATTGTTGAAGTACCTTTATTCAACAGAAAAGAAATGTGCGATACAGTTGGCATGTATTGCAAGATCCTTTCTTATTGGGTATTTGCCGGTGATAGTGTACATGATGTGGAGCGGTCGAGTTGCATCGAAGGATCGATTGTGAGTATTACGAGTTTGTGTGACTCTGAGAGCTGTTATGTGCAAAAACTATCCCATGGAAAACTCCCGAAGTTTTACAGAATACTAAAATTTATCCCATGCCAAAGACAGCTGGACGATTAGTTAATTGCAGAACAACATTTACGTTTTTCTTAAAAATTGTAAATACATGTGCCTGTCCATTGCAAAAATTATATGTATGTACTCAAACATATTCAAAGTATAAAGCAGCAATTATTGTAGAAACATTTATCAAAATTTGTTAAACAAACCACCGTGTTTCCACCAAAAATTCGTAAAATCCGGAAATCCGCCTCTGTTTATTTTCGATGTTTGGCGTTTCAATGCACTTTCGGACTGTATTCTAAAAAATACTTTCTGAAGTAAATAATGCAAATTATTGTCGTAATATGCAAATTAGCGAAATATGCAATGAGTACAGAACAAAATGCGCAAAATCATTATAGTTTTTATGACACTATATTTGAACAAAACTATTGGACGCAATGTTTGATTCGAGTGTGTAACTCGTTGTTTGCATAGACGTCGGAAATCTCGCTGAGCAGTAAGGTATTTGCTTGTTTCATTACATGTCGTAATCGGGCTGTTCCAGGTGATTTCGATGCAGGTTTTTACATGTGCAACGCACGATGAGTCATTAAGTTTTCGGTCAATCTACACGTTTGTCGAAATTGGTTGTCCTTTAATATTCTTAACCCCCATTTTCCAGGGTATGTTTGTTGTTTACTCCCGTGGACTGCAGTTGTCGTCCATAAGACTAGTAGCACGACCATTTATTTCAGGTTGTTGTAATCCTTGCGTCGTGTGGATGGTTTGTTTACCCTTTCTGAAAAAAACGCCGTTGGTTGCAGTTTACCTTTCACTTTTCAATTTTGATTGAAACGCGTTGAAGTGTTCTCTTCTTAAAAAATCGCTAGTTTACTGAAAAGTGGGAATCCTAATTTACTAAACACAGGTCAAGTTGAAACAACATGACTGAAAAATCAGAGTTTATAAATG
>JGI24158J21664_10004039_pt1 | contig 18719 bp, 8 predicted proteins | sample Ectturendosymbi3_FD_21664 | JGI IMG/M metagenome (IMG submission 21664)
CTTATCTGAACAATAAAATAACCTGTAAAAAATAACAAACAAACTTTATGGTAGTATAATTCACTGTCGAAAATGTAAAGTTTCTACCTTATGTGTTTTTTTGCGATATAAAAATTTTTAATGTGTGCAGGACTTTATGGACACCCTGTATATCATTATGCAATATGCAGAATGTTCAAAGGTTGCAGGACGGAATTGTTAGCTGTACCCCAAGACATAATACTGTATTGTAAGTGACAATAGACAACGCTATAGTATAACATTTTCAGAACGGCAATGGCAACAAATTTTCGAATTTTAATTAATAAATGCGATGCACGCGATAATTTAGTTCTCACCAATTGAACATGAGAAGACCAATTTAAATTACTGTCAATTAGAACACCTAGGTATTTGACACATGTTTTTTTGGCTCAACAACACATCATTTAGACATATGTGAAAAGATAATGGGATATTCTCGTTATCTGTGTTTCTCAAGGACTTGCTGGTTAACATGTAAGATGATTTTGAATTATTATTGATAATTAATTTATTTAAACGCATCCATCTGTGTACTTTAAGAAGTTCACTGTTAACTGCAAGTTCCGGGTCATTCAATTTTTACCAGATAAACAAAGGTACGCATCATCAGCATAAATCACAGTGGTGAATGTTGAACAATTTGGCAAGTCATCCATGTGCATAAAAAAGAAGTGGCCCTAAAACGGATCCTTGTGGGACTCCACAAAAATATGGAGTTTTTTTTGCTAGATTTAGTGTTTCTGTTAATAACATACTGCTTTCTATTTAGAAGATAGTTGGAAAATAACTGCAAAGGGACCCTTCTTATTCCAAAGTGAAACTGTGGTTTTTGGAGTAAAATGTCATGGTTTACACTACAGTATCAAATGCTTTTGATAAATCTAAAAATATCGAACATGCATAAAGCCCATTTTCTTTATTGATTAAAAGGTTGGAGTAAATATTTTCCACTGCAAAGCAGTTGCAGACTTTGGCCTAAAACCAAATTTATAATTGGATAGCAAATGAAATTCCTGTATATATGCATATACTCTAGTGTGTAGTATTTTTTCTAATATTTTATTAAACCGCAATAGGATAGAGATTGGTCTATAATTATTGCAATTTGTTTGATCAGCTGATTTATAAACAGATGTAATTTGACCAATTTTGAAGCAATCTGGATAGCTACCTTCATTTATACATCTAATAAATAAATGTGTAAGAATAGGAGCTAACACTAGTTTGCTCAGTTTGATAAATTTTGTTAAGTCTTATTTGAATTTTTCTTTGTCCTATACTAATTAAGTATCTCTTTACAAGGTTTATCTTGAGACAGGCCCATCTGATTGAAATTTTCGTAAATGATATGTATTTAACCACAAATGTGCTGGAATTGTCAAAACTAGGTAGATCATTTAAAGTGTTGATATTTCTAAGGCATTTTTTTACCTTTTTGTTCGTGTACCACTCTGAAAATTTTCAGAAATGCAGTGTGTGTGCACGCTTTGAGTTTGTTACTTGCCTATCTTCTGAGGAAGAGAGTTTGCATACACCCTCGAAACGTCAACAATAAATATTGCGTTGTTATCACACCAGTGGACCAAAGTTTGCAGCCAGTAGACTATGCCTGGTGACAGAAACAGTATATTATGTTCACAGTGTGTTAGCTTTACGTTTGCCTGGGGTTACTGCAGAACCATACCTCACAACCCTCGAGAGAAAACAATGTTAAGAGTGACGTAAAGTCGTAGATATTTCAATTCAAGTCAGTATTTAAAAATATATTTTCTATGTGTCAGACCTCATTGATGACTTTTGTCATGACTTCTTATTTAATTAAGTTAATAGGCTAGACAACAGCAGTTCGCATAAACAGTTAAGATGTTGACACACTAACAAAAGTAATTTACTTTTAGAAAACAGATTTATAAGTTTTCTTCATGTTTGGTTATAAAAAGTATAACATCTTTTGCAATCTGATATTTGGATATGGTACAGAACTTCACAAATTTACCACACTGTTACTGTGATAGCATATAATCGTATCTTAAGATGCACCCAAAATTTTTAACGCTTATTTTTATTTAATATTTATCTCTTATTCCTGTTCCATAAAAATGCAAATTGCAGTCAGGTTTGTGCAGTAGTATTTTCAGCAGCATTGCTGGAACCCTAAACCTAAAAATTTTACGGTGTTTGAGGATTTATACTGTGGTATCCTTTAGATACAATCCGTTATATGAAATGTACGTTACTTCAAATGATCAATAGCTCTATTTATGAGGTGATCGTTTGATAGATTTGCTGCTACAGTTCAAAATGTCTGCCAGTGTCCATTAAATTTGTTGGTTAAAATGTTGGAAGTAGTTTCAGTGTTTCCCAAGCGGTGGGCCGAGACCCAAAACTGTCGCGGAGGAGTGACTGTGAGGTCGCGAACAACAGCTTCAGTTGTTTGCTGAAAGCTCGAATTTCCAGAACAGTGCAAATTAACACTGTATTTTACATCAGCAAAACCGAAACACGGATAGAATTTTGTAAAGTTCACATTATCTCCATTATAATTGCCATCTATTTCTATTAAATACAGTTGCGATCGACCTTATCGCAGAAATACGCCACCACTTGAAAAAGTATGCGCTGCCAATTGACGCTGACATTACGACAGCCTCGTAAACATCTATCCTGCTGTGAATACTTATCAGCTTAAATTCCAATAAAGCTCAACCGATATTCCTATCGTTGCAGTTTCGTATTACATTCACTATTTTGTATTCGTAAACGTTCAACCTCGTGATTCCAGAACGAAGTAGCGTGGAGTTGACAGATGGCGGGGTCTTGCGAGCAGACCTAATAAGTGATAGTGATGTGCTTAAACGTTCAAAGTAACTTTCTATCACAGTGTATTTTGCAGTTAATACGCTTCAAACAAATTGTTGTACACTAATCAAAGAAGATACAGCAGTGCTTTCGCATTGCCTGTAATCAAGACTACGTAACAATCGTGTATTCACTTTCTAATGAAGGTCATGTTAGATCAGGGCAGCGGGATCGAGCTTTTGTGTAGCATTTTTGAAAGGGTTGCCAGATTAAAAAGATTGGAAACCACTGGGTTATAAGTTACTTTCTGGAACCTTTCCAACCGATCTAAACCAAGTCTTTCGCTTTTCACCCCGATTGCATCAAACAAAAGTGACTAAACTTTGTGATGTGGAAGATGAATGACTGTATCCACAAATTTTGATTCCCTCCGTCTGAGTACCCCCACCGAGCTTTAAGGACAGATAAGAAACAAAAAGTACGAAAATAAACGCATTTCATTTATTCTTCAAATGTTTGCAATAACCGTGATATACTCTCCAACAAAAACAAAAAATGAAAATAAAAACTAACTTCGTTGTTGTTCAGAAACTGCTAGTCGTATCAAAACTGTCGAACAATCATGCAAGTACGGTTGTCCACAAAATCAATTTTTGCATCTCATGACATAAAGTTGAATTTACAGGAGAATGGAAATTATATATATGGATTCTAAGAAAAGAATCACTGTCAAACTCATAAACCATAAATATAATCTTGACATGGTTCACTGTAAATATTTGAATATTCACACATTTGCAAAAAACTAATGAGGAATGCTCCGTGATAAATTCCATGTGTTCGTTTCAGCTTTAACCAAAATACATTTTTGAAGCCATTTATCATTTAAGGGCCCTCCATGCACCCTGAACCGTCCATCCTTACGTTATAATTTTTTTGGGAAAAGTCACTGCTTGTTTCTTCTCAGAGAGACTTAGAAAGCATGGTTTAGACCTAGACTAGTTTCAGTTGCTTTCCCGATTCCCATGTAAGACATACTAGCTTAAATGCAAGGCATTTGAAATGGTTTCTTTAGCGTGGTTTAAATCTTATGCATTAACGTATTTGTAATTTTTAAAGCCTCTAGAGGTCCTACGTGCGAAACTGGCAGCTAATGCTGATTTTTGGCTGCCACAGTACTTGTCTGGTACGACTGAAACAATGCAAAATGTACATACAGATACCAGTGATACAGTTTACGAAGCGCTACGTTAAAGAGAAAAGCAACACGTTCGCAACTATACATATGCGTAGCCAGTGGGGGCCCAGGGGGCCATGACCCCCCAAAATTTGTAGCATATCTAGTCATTACGTGCTCTGAGAAGCGGCGTCCCAAAAAAAAATACTGTTGTTTGCCTAAAGTCAAATATTTTGCCCCTCCAAAAAAAATGTTTGGCCTCCACTGCAACTATTGGTTTGGAGAAGCATGAGTGAAGAAACTCACTCTTTTATGTCATTGATATAAGCAAACAAGCGCAACGCGGTAAGTCATAGGCGCATGAAATTTTGCTTACCGTTGCCTCTACACAGCAGTATTTTTTCTAGGCAAGCAGTGATGTCGTATGTTTAACTCTAGTCGGGTTAAAGGAGCCCAACCGGTATTCTTCACAGGTTTATGTACCAACATAAACAATGTACTGCTTGTTATGAAAAATGCCCAAAATTGTTTAACACGTATGAAAAGCTTCACTGTACAACACAGTCTTATAACTAATGGCGTAAAGCTTGCAGAAAATCATCAAAACGCCATCAAAGTATTATGCCAATAATGTCTCTGGATTGTGCGTTAGATATCGCATTAAACGTTCGCATACCATGGCTTATAGCGAATCTAACAACAACGTGCAAAGCACAAGATTATTTATTGGGACTTCTTAATGGTGCTACTGTATTTCGCATGGAAAGTAAAGTGCTTTGTCAGCAAACCAACTTTTGCACCTATTATTTCGATGAAAGATTCTGATACTTGAAAATGCTCAGTGCCAGTGGCAAATATAACCTCGACTCTTGCCAGGTGGTTGACGTTGTCAATGTTTAATAGGTATTAAGTTATGCAGCAGAAACGTTGGCGCACACGGTCATAGCGTTTGCTGAGGAGTGCATGCCTTGACTCAAAGAAAAGCAAGGACTGCACTCACAACTTCACAAGTGCTTAAACAGCACGTGCTAAAACAACCATTATTTCATTCCTACTCTGGTTGTATCTACGAAGAAAACCCGCTGCGCATTCGTGATGTTGATAAATAATGGAAAACGAGAGTTTAAGTACGAAAACGAGCCACAAGGACAAAATACTTAACTAAACGCTTCACAGATATTTTCTGACACTAGTAACGTGATTCGACTGTTTCTGAATTTGTAAGAAACATTGGTAAATCCCAGATATAGACATCTTTGTTTTTTTACTTTTCTACCGCTAATCTCTGAAGGTGTCGCAGAAAATGACATAGTGACTGTGAATGAAACGACAGAAAGAATAGCCAGAAAATAACACAGAAGTGGTAGATGGCGTAGTTGTAAAATTTTTGCTGAAACTGCACGAGTGTGTTGACTGTAGTGGAAACCCAGGAACCTGGAATTTAAAGTTTTTTTGTTTAGCAAAACTGCGTCTACCAAAAACAACGTAAGAATCTCAGCATTCAACACAATCGTACTATGCATTCATACCTTATTACTCAGCTGGTGCTGAATCATCGGCTGCTTCTGCTTGAGTTCCAGCAGTTTCTCCTGCAACAAAAGAAGCTTTATATAATTTAAAGTTAAGATTAAATCATAGTAACGTTGGAAAGCAATTAAAAAAGCTATGTGTACACTAGATATTGTGGACAATTGCCAAGGCATTGTCGTTAAAACCCTCAACCGTGGAGGCTACTCCGTGTTCATTTGCCGACGCACTGATTTGACAGGTTTCGGTGGTCGACCACTTGAAGGAAAGAATGTATACGTCGCAAGTGCTGTTACTAGTTAATTGAAATCAGCACAGTTACAATACTGTACAACAGATGCCAAGAACTGTACCAACTGATACTTGATTATACAAGTGCTTGGAAAAGGCCCGAAGAATACGTTCGAAGTACTTAAGTTTTACGAAAACATCCTACGCTAACCGCGAAGTTTGACCAACGTAAACGTGCTGTGCTCGTGATGAGGTGAAATTGTGCATTTTGCTTTTTTTCCAATTTTTCCTTTTTTCCAATATCTATTTTAAGTTAAAAAGAAACTTTTTCGGTTGTGTAATACCTCGTCAGCCAACGCATTGAATAGTAATATTATCAGTTGCAGTGAAATCGATTTAAACTTGTCCCAATTTTCAATTACTTAAACTGTATACTAGCGCTTGAAGCAAAAAGGTTTGATCTTTCAAAAGACCTCGTTGTCCAGCGGATTAAGAAATGCCCTCATCTTTTGAATTGGTAAAGGACACTGCATCGCGTCCCGTTAACTACATGTACGTTGGACAATCTACACGAAAAAACAATAAATTTTTTACCTCCACCGTCGTTGGCCGCTGCTTCCACGGTGTTCGCTGTACTCTCCTCAGGGTTGTTATCGTTAGCATCTATCAAAATTATATTTCTGTAGTAGTAAGCATAATTCTACTGTAGGTCCACTTTTGTCAAACGGTGTGCTGTGAAGTTAGAATTGTTTTCGTGCACATATCGTATTCGAACAAATAATCTTAATTATTCTGAGTACATCCAAACACAAAACAAGCAACAAAATATTTCTCGATGATTTCCAAGTTAAATTGCCGCGTTTACTTAAGTTCTTGTTGATAAACCTCTTTGAAATGTACATAAAAATGACAATCAAGCAGAACTTTGGAAAAAAACACCAAAAGTTTCATTGTCTGTCTGAAATGACTAGCACGAAAAGTGCCTGGGAAACTCACAATACTGCAGAAAGCAAACAGATTAAGAATTTCTTCATTTCCTATTCCAAATCAACATGCTTCTGGAAATAGGGCAGCAGAACAGAAACAAATAATGGCCCAGCAAACACTAGTTTCAACTATTCGAACCACTTCGAATTACTTTTACTTGCAAAAAAATGTTTGGTCAACACATGCCAGGAGGGAATTAATTCGGTAATTCGTTTAACTTTAACGGCTGTACTGCAATGCATGCGTGATTATTACTGTAAACAATAGCAGGATATACAACCTTCTTCCTGGGCCGCTGGTGTTGCTTTCGACTCCGATTCTTGTGCAGGTGAATCTACAGCAAAATAAAATTTGGCCTTCATATGGCAATATAAGTCAGCGTATACTTGCTACTTTTCCTTCCAATAAAATATTCATTTGTTCTGTTTAATAACTATGAAAATGCAGCAGAACAATAGTTGAGTGTGGTATAGGGCAACTTTGAATTTACTGCAAGGGGTTCAAGCTGAGTCGCAAAGGGCGCATGAGCATCAGCAGCTATCAGCGACAAAAAATCCAGTCAACAGAGAAAAACTAGTTTTCAGCGGCTTTGCAGGTCCAGGGGTGTCTAAAACTTTTTCAAAGAGGGCAAAATTTGATCATGTGAAGGCGCCCGCCGGCCATCAGTATCAGGTGAGAGTAAGCGTTCTTTGGTGCAGATTAGCATCGTCCCAGGCATTTCGCTTAGTGTTTCCAAACACAAACACTCCTTTGCGACGGCTGTCGTGCTCATATTCGCTCTCAGCATATCAAAAAGCAACCGGAAACGTCTTAGCAGCGAGAAACCGCCGCACTCCTAAACAAAAGCGCACAAAAGGTTTGAGCGGGCCTCATACAACACAATCTGAAACCGAAGCCACGGACCATGTGAAATGTGCCCCACGGCCGCACTTTGGACACCCCTGATTTAACCTATAGTAGCAGCCTTACCTCTATTTCAACCCTGCTCAGGTAACCTTTGCCCAATTTGGGTAAACGGTTCTTCTACTTAAATTAAAAATTACTTAACCTTCACGTAGAAACCTGGTTCTTTCAGTAGCTGCATTTTTTAGACGCTCTTTCAGGCAGTCCTATCGAAATCTGTGTAAGTTTTGTAGTTTTTGATGGGGAACAAAAATTTGCCCAAATTGACCCATGGTTACCTGAGGTGTAAGAAAATTCCTATACAAAGATCCCTCCTAAGGTAACATTGACCAATTTGGGCAAAACAAGTTGGTGCATGCAGTGGCGTAGCCAGCCCAAAAATTTGGTGGGGGCCAAAAAATTTGGCGGGGCCTAGCTGCTTGATTTTAGGCGAATAACACTATTTTGTTTAGAAAAACGCCTCTCAAAGCACAAAATGACTATATTTTCTAAAAATTGGGGGGGCATGGCCCATTTTCCCCCTGGCTACGCTTATGGGTGCATGTAGGTTCACTAGTAAGCCACGCCAGCAACTTTGACCGAAGCCAGCACGGGAGTAGATCACTCGAGTGCATGCCCTGATGACGCAAATCACTTTGGCCCGAACGGCTCCTGATCAGCTCGTGGTTTCATTGAGAAGCAGGCATGAGAATGGACTACGCCTTCTCCGTCAGAGTAACGAAATTAGAACCAGAAGGGGCCTGCACCTTGTTGTGTGTGCGCTTGTGGTAAAAGGTCAAAGCATTTTATTGAGGACATGAACTTTAAGACCAGACAACGCTGTGGAACCTGTCCACCATCACAACAGAACAAAACGAGGTTCACGTGCCAACTGCCAACAATGGAGAGCACTTGTCTGCATTGGTAACTTTCAAGTTTTCTGCAAAGATTACTCACACCCCTAGTATACTAACCCCCGGTGATTTCCACCCGAACAGGAGTGGGGGTCACGTGGTCCCGGGGTGAAAATCACCTGACGTTATGGTTGATTGTGAGTTCGGGTGAAAATCACCCCACGTTATGGTTGGAGTGAGTTTTTTGTTTCCCTGTTGATGCCTTGACATTGTGAAAATTAACAAAAACTCCATTAATATACAGTTTTCATATTTCAATTTGGGGGGCTCGGTGCATTGTTTGGGGGGATCCGCTCACCAAAGCCCCATGTGGCGACTGGACTGGCCGTATGTGCCACATGAAAGTCAATAGCAGTGCCGCGATCAATCTGATTTCCCAGCAATTGTCTTAAAGCATTTGCCCATTTTCGGCAAGTTTGCCTTATGTGCTTGATTGTCGTAAAAATTTCGCCCATTTTGGGCAAGGTTGATTAATGTGTCTGAAAATTGCAATGAAAATAGAAAAATTTCATGTCTCAACCTAATTTACATTTATTGCAAATAGAACCACAAGCTTGAAATGAGGTTCTGTTTAAACCTACAGCCGACCACCAATGACGTCTGTTGGCGGAATTTTTGGATTTTTCTTTACTTTCTCGTTCATTTGTTAAGAGCACTTCCCACATTATTGTTTGAAAAATTGCTTCTGCTCTTCATCATATAAAGAATTTTCCAAAATCAACACGTTGTTTTTTTCTGATCGGATGAGCTTGAGAAGACTTGCTAAGTTGTACAAAATCCCGCGCGCGCGTCTAAACCTGTCAGTTAGTCCAGTACAAGCGAAAAAACAAAATCTGCCCATTTTGGGCAAGGACAACAACGCTGTTTGTGTTTAGAGGTTACCTGAGCAGGATTAATAAAAATTAATCTGCCTCGGCAAAATGCCAAACTTTATATTTGAAACTACAGAATATAATCGTGTGTATCTTCTGTTCGGTCGACGTAGTCTCGACGATGATAAAAATTTTATATTGGGTGTTTTAGCTGAAAAATCCAATAGTTTGATCACATTTTGAGGTATTCAGCTAAAAAAGGGTCCTCAATTTAATTTAAAAAAATTGTTTTTAGGCATGTTTGAATTTATAATGAATAAACAAAGCATCACTTTTTTGCAACGCGACGCAGAACGAAAGCCAAACGAAAAAAATGATTTCCACGTGTGCTTATGTAAAAGTATGAAACATTACACTGACAATAAAAATGAATTCTAAAGTGTTGGTTTCAACGAAAGCACGTACCAATTTTAAAACCAAAGCATTATCATCAGGTGATACTAAATCACAGGCCGAACGTAATTCTGTTCATTTTTTATGATTGGTGTGTTGATTTAGTCTGCTGGATTCAAATAATGGTTTTGTTTTCTGTTTTAAACGTTTTACTAAGTAAACTGGCTTATTGGCCTCTAAACGAAAACTCCTTCTGGCCTTTGCATATTTGAAAAAATCTTTTGGAGAAAAAACTTGTACAAAATCAGAGCAAGTTAACGTTAGCTCTTTGAAAGCTCATCTGAAATTACGAAGTGATGCTGCATACCTGGAGCAACTGCTTCTTCGGCTGACTGCACAACTGGAGTCGGTTCCGGTTCCGTTTCTGGAGCTTTCACAGCTGACAAAAACGACTGATTAAAATCTTCGCCACTTGACACTGTTACATTCTATAATCTACAAATAAACATTGATTTCAAAAATACGAAACAACTTTTTTGTGTCGCTGTTACTGACAGAGCAGTGTAAAACACTGTGCCCACTGTAGGAATCAAAGTTGCTAGTGGTAAGAATGAACAGCTTAAATTAGCAAATTACGACTGTTGTTTGCACAGTGGATGACATGCATGACCACTTGCACTACTTAAGCTGTTTTTGATGTCATTAACAAACTGATCACACTTTGGATAAATCCCTTTACCAGCTAGTGAAGTAGTAAGCTGTTAGGCTATAAGTTTGGTAGGAGACTGTGGAAATGATTTTTAACGCTTTCCGTGACCTGAACAGCCACGATTAAATAAAGGCTGGAAATATAGATTCACGCCAAGTGTAACCAATGGTCCTTTTTTTAACCAATAGTCTTTGACAAGGTGCGTAGCCTGTCTTGTTTACTCGAAAAGGTTTGAGACCCGGAAATGTGGCTGCGCTCGTGACACCTCAACGGTAGACACAAACTTATTGAGATTTTTTGAATAAACACATTTTTTGACAAATAATTACGGAAATTTTTGGATAGATCGACCAAGTGGGCCAAAATATAACAATACTTTAGCACAGAAGTGGGCAAATATTTTTTCTGTGGAGCCACATGAGAAACGAAAATATTGTGGAGGGCCAGGTCAAAGGCTCAATTCAATTCTGCGTAATATCAGTTGTGCTTCTTTATACTGTAAATAGCAGTAAATATCTTTGTTTATTGACAAACTGCTAAGAGTGGTGTGAACCATGATTAAGCAATGAAAATTCGTTTACTTTTGTAATTTCCGAATAAGCCTACACGGGCGGGTCAGAGTCAACCAAAGGGCCTTATGTAGCCTGGAGACCGTACAGTGCCCAGGTCTGCTTTGGCACGATGCTGCTTTGAGGCACGCGAAAGCACCGTTGTATAAAGTTCTAGTGTCAAACGAGAATCCGCCAAAGACAAACTGAGGAACGTCTATCCAAATAATCATTAATTGCGTAATGCTTATTTTTTAGCAGAACACATTGTGTGAGCTTGGACAAAGCGAAGGTCTTTGCTGTTTGCGCAGATTCGCAATGTAACTGTTGGCGGTGGTTTTGTTTGACTTTGCGTCCAGAACCAAGTCTTTTGAGAGTTACGAATGTATTAACGTTAGCGTCAAGTGCTGGTGCTCACGAGTAATTCCAGAGTGACATCAACTGCGGCGCGCAGAACAAAAATAATGTTACTTTCACATTAAGCCGAAGCTGATTCGAGCTAGCATCGAAACCATACCGAAAACACTGCTATTGATATTAAAATTTTTCATGACAGAGTTTCAAGAAAAATGCAGAACGTTTCAGTAACAGAATGCAAAACCATATTACGAAAATTTTTTATAATAGTATAATAGCAGGTACGAGGAAAACAAACTGAAATCTGGTAAAAGTGACTATAAAAGCTAAAAGCAAAGTACGGAAATATCTACATCTATTTACAAGCCTGATAAAAAAAAAACTTTTGACAAAAATATTTTTCGGGATCGTTGCATTCAAGGGTTGTCAGTATCGATAGGCATCACAGTTGGTATACATAACCGCCTTTCTGCTAATATACAGCAAAGCGACCAAAGCAATTATCTTTGCTGCAAGCTTTCGAGTTCTTTTCTTTTTCGAGGGCAGCCTATAGGAAAAAACTGCAACCTTACTTTTTGACGTTTTTGGAAGTTGCGGTCAATCCACTTTTAAATGGAGCTTTTACAATAAAAACGACTCATAGTTTATTTGTGCTGCTTTCAAACTAAAGTTTCATGTGCAACGTCAAAGTTCAAAAGTTCTAAGTGTAATGTGAGAGGTCAAAGCTTCTGAATTTTCCGCTGGGTTTTTGGTATTGTAACACTTGCTTTTAGATATATTTGCACAAAAAGATATAAAAACGGTTAGACGGTAGTGTTTTGAGAAAAAGGGGACCGACAAAAGAAAAGCACTGAAGGGAAGGAAAATATAAAGTCACGTTTAGCGAAGACGCAAGCCAATCCGTACACTTTCATATTCGTCATTTGTCAAATTGGTTTTTAAGCATTATCAACACCATAATGGTTTTCGACTTTGGCAATCAGATATCTGAGAAGATGCAAACGTCAGTGGTTTCATGCTAACTTTTTATTTTTCTGCACGTACGAATTTGTGTTCTCTAGCATCGACGAGCTAGATGCATTGCCAAAAGACTGAAAACAAAATCATCGAAAAGTGAAGAAAATTTTGTCCCACTTGTAAAATGCATCGAAACTGCCGTGTTAAATCATAAACCTCTTTATGAAACTTGCAGAACTTAGATATACACATATGACTCAAGCTTCAATTTACCAAAACGTAATCGGCTTTCGACATGGAACACATCATTTCGAAAACAAGAAACTTACGCGATGGCGTCTTTTCTCGAACAGGTTCTTGTTGCTCTTCCACCTGATGAGTTTCTACGGAAGAATTAACAAAATTGTGTTTAATTTGATGTGCGTTTTATGCAAAACAGCGTTGGAAAAGGTGCAGAAAGCTCTGAATGTCTTAACTAACGCCAATATTTATTATCTTCCTGATATCAATCAAAAAATATTTGCGGAAAAATTGTACATGTTTCAGTTGACATAAACGCTCACAGCCCTTTGGTTTTGAAATGTCCTCGTTTGGAAACACGCTTTCAAACTTTAGGCTGCAAGAACGGAAAAAAATTTAAACAAATTTATTTAACCTGTACTTGCCTGGAGCCTGCTCTGGAGCCGGTTCAGTGGTTTCTGCTGCAGTTTGCTCTCCAGCTGCAAATGCATTTAATGATGATCAAATATTTTCCAAACAAATGCATTTGTTTACTTCTACTGGACAAGAGCCGCCGTGATTTATTTCCTTCAACAGCTGCACAGGTTCATATATTGAACACTGAAGTCGAAGTGTTTTTCATCCAAGTACTCACATTGACACGATAAGTGCAAGAGTATTGCTTCAAGTTTATTCTAAACTTCATCTGTTGTTTATTGTTTTTTCAGATGTGATGATCACGTCTCAAATACCGTTACAAGCTCAAACAACGGCAAGGATTCACAGTTAGCTATTCATGTTGCACAATTTTATTCCATTGGAATTTGAGTTACAAGCAGTATCGCGATGTCTTTGATACAGATCAAAAACAGGCGAATGATTCCTAACTTATACCTGCGATTACTTAGACCTCTTATTTATGATTTTTCTAAGTCGCAGACTTAAGTGGTGATTGTAAACATTTTTGGAAACAAAAAAATGGTGAATTACTTACTGTTAATTACTTACGAATTACTGTTTTAGTTTTGAGAGCAATTCAAGAATAATTTTCATAATCAAGCATTGAAAGTGTAAAATATGTAACAAATAACTCAGAAATTTATTTTAGTGAAAATTGTTCGCCCTGGTTACTCCTTGCTTTTGTTCAGTCTGATCCGACAACAGAAATCTGTTATTCTGTATGAGTCACGTAACTTAGCCAGAAAGCACTATTAATATGAGAATAATTACCCTATTTTCTTTCATCGTTCTTGAACGCAGAAAAAACTATTTTGTGTTTTACCAGTTTTATCGAGTACAGCTCCCTATTTTTTAATAACAGACTAGGAAGAATAAACAAGTAACAAAAACGTGTTTTTCATATTACGTACAGTGTAGCAGAAATTTAATATATACAAGAGTCAGTACAGACGTAAGATAAAGCAGTTTGCAAATAAAAGAATTGAAAACTATTTATCCAGAAAAATGTCATTCCCTCAATTTCTGATTCTGGCCATAATTTAACTGTTAACTGGAGGAAATGTATGCTGGAGCTTTGTTGAAACCAAATAATTTTACTGCTTACATTCAACACATGCCACAAAAAAAAGTTGATATATATTGCTATGTGATTTTATTCTTAAGGATTAATCTGAGTTCATTTGTGTGTGAGGGTAAGTGTGTAAGAGAAAAACACAAAGACAGAAAAGACAACGAAGAGAAGAGAAAAAATGAGCCATTTACTAACTGTGCGTGGTCATTTGCTTTCTCTACTGCTCGTAAACGGTAGCTGACTGTAATTGCTCTTCACAATTGGGATCTAACTTATGGCCCCAAATGGCAACGTTTAGTGTTTGAGTTATCGATTACTATATTAATTCCAACAGATAAATGAACATTGTCATTGATTTCCATAGAAATAAAGCACGTTGCCCATGGAAACAACAAAAGGACAATACATGTCAGGGCGTCCCATTACACGAAGCATTGTAATCTCATCATAAAGCACGCCACTTCCAATATTTAATCTAGGGTGTGCCGAGGCATGTGTAACCGCGAGAGCAAGACGACGAGCCCAACGCTGGTGCGATAAATGCGTAACGGGCTGTGGGGCGAATTTGCGGATTTGAGCTCAGCGCCTGAAAATACAGCTCTATTCGCTCTTGAGCTATTCTCCGTGGGTACTTGGAACTTCATCGCTGTCGGTGCGATCAGAAAAGAAATGGCAAGACGAAACCTGCCTTCCAATGCCCGAGAGTCTAAGAATAAATAGCTCCGAACAGAGTGTTTTAAGCGCTGTTGTAAACGATCGCGTTACTCATGGTCGTCAAAGCCGAACAGTTTGCTTCTTTCAAACAACGTAGTAACCGCACTGAGCGGACAACCAACTTCATTCTGAGCGATGAGTGATTGATCATGCCGTCTTGTAATTTGTTGTTTTTCGACATTTGCAGATCAAACAGCTGTTTGTTTGGAGCCGTAAAAACTTTTTCCCTTTAAAAAAAACTTTTGCGATATTGCTGTGTGCAGCAGATAAATTCATGTACGTGAACTTTTTCACGATTTTCAAATCTGACAATATTTTGTTAGTATATAACAACCTTGAAGACAAGGCAATAACCTCTGGGAATGTGAAACCACCTAATCTATAGGAAATTTGCAAACACAACGCAAAATACCAAATGTTCACAACATTAGCAAATTAGAGCAATTGCTGGGTTTGCACCCCTTGTTTGCTGCCCTGCTCTGGTTTTCCGAGTATTTGCGGTTAACTGTTTGCGATTAAAACCGTTTTCCGCAAAGTTTGCTAGGCTGAACATGAACTTGAATGGCTTATACAAAGATTTCTTTCTCAACAATTGGTTTATAAGTAAAAAAGCTTTGGTATTGTTTTAAAAGACTATGTAGTGTTAAAAATTTGGGATCAGTAACTTTGTAAGCTTTAATTAGGTTTGGCACATCATACCAAAATCATTAGTCTGCATAGTAAACAGTGCAACTGATATGTTTTGGAAGATGTATAGGTAATTTGTTTTCTTTGTGTTTTGCATAGTTCGGGATGCTTCCTGTGTTGACAACTCTGTTTAAAATAACCTGGGTGTGCATCAATTCTCATCTATCTTCACCATAAGCCAACTCATTCCAACCACTTTAAAACATGTGAGTTTTGGCGTTTGAAGTGACAGACATTAGTTCCTCAATTGTAGACCATCATAGAAGGAGCTGCATACATTGAAACCCGCACTGCCCAGTTAGTGTTTTAAAGAGGAAACAAGCAATTCACAATGAAAAACCTTCGAATACATATCTGTCACGAGCGGATGTTTAGATCCCAAATACAGTACCCTGCACATAAATCATGAAATTTTTTCATCTGGTATGGAGCCCTTTCAATGTGCTGTCAACCCAAGAGGTAGATGTTGTCCATTGGAGCGACTTTTTGTTTGGTTTCATACGTGCTGTTACTGAGTACGAAGTTACTGTCACAACTGCTGGCTATAAAAAGATGCGAGAAACCCGCCTCATTCAATTCGTGATCCTCTTAAACATACTATGGCCTTTGTTACAATTTCGTCTGGTTGCAGTATGAAATAAGTTTCTTTCTTACAAGACCGTTCAACCAGTTTTATATTTGGTAGCACTCCACCACTGCAAACAAACTACCATATTCATCTACTTTTTTCGTATTTTTTAATCTTGTTCTGGCTGATGCTTCATTGATGTATTCAGGGAAATCGCAACTTAAATGCATAAAACAGAAACGTGTGAAGTTCATGCTTCGTAGATTTCGATAGCAAACCTGCAGACAGACAGTGAAATTTAATAAAATATGCTCGACTCGTTTAGTTTTTGCGTCAACCCTGAGTTTCGCACCACTGCATTCAAAAGCCAGTAAATTTTGAATCTTCATGCAGCAGTCAGCTGTGAAGTCAGTGGTGCTAAACTGAGGAAGAACAGATGAGTTGTTATAAACTGCACGAAATTTTAGTAAGTTCATAACTGTTTATAATAGATACCACCTACAATCATGAATCTTGGGTAACGACAGAAAGCGTGCTTTCACAAGTGAACCCGGAAGAGATGTGATTTTACGAGCAGTTCAGGGCGGAACGCTTCATGACAAAGTGCGCTGTTGTGAAATTTGTGAAGTCCTGAATGTCAAACCACTTCTCCGAATAGAGAGATCCCCGATGCGTTGGTCGTCCACGTGATAAGAATGACGCATAAGAAAGGTCGGAGAGGCGAGCCGTGTTGGCGACACCCACGGGAAAGCGGACTACGTAACGTGTTGGCGACACCCACGGGAAAGCGGACTACGTAACGTGATTACATCTCCGACCTAGCTTGGCTGCTTTTTGGTGTGGAGCATGCAGAACTGTCAAAAGTTGATGAAATTGAGGTATTTCGAGACTTCATAAAATCTTAGGGCTGCTACCGCCGCTACACTCCCGAAAAGAAATGTGGGTTTGAAAATGAATGAAAATCCGAGTTTGAAAATGAGTCTTCATTTTGAGTGGCGTATCAACAGTAAAAAAAACTTGGAATTTTGTTTGCAAACACTTGTATTTGGTGCACTGCAGTCTTGATTTTGACCAAGCGCAGGAAGATTTTAAAATCTCGAAAATATTTGAGGACATTTTTTCTGCTATTGATTCGACATATGACAGTTCATTAACCTGCCATTCTGGCGGCAAATACAATCCAGTTATGCCACTCTGGTAGCAAAGTGAAAAATCACTTTTCCTTTTTTTTGCGCTGTAGTCATTTCGTCTTGTGGTTGAATCCTGTTGCTATACTAAATTGTCACGTTGCGGAAAAGCTATATCATCAAATTGTCTCACCACAGAGTTGTCATCTCCAAGAAATTTCCTTGTGGCGGAAACGGTTGCAACAATTATCGCGAAACTGCTTTCTCACACTTTGATGCACATGTAAATTAAATCAACTGCACAAGTTTGCACACAGGCCAGCTGTAGAGTCAAAGTAAAAATCTTACTTTCTGTTGAATCCGCAGCAGCGATCTCCTGGACGGGCTTTTCAGAGGGCGTAGACTCATCTGGAAAAAATCGTCTGCGTAAAAGTATCGTGACCTCAAGCAAGGTCATTTGATTTTTACTAAGGACGACGCGTTGAAATATAATGCTGTTTATGATATCAGTGGTGGGGGAACCTTTTTCAAAGTGTGGGGGCACAAGTGCACGCCAAAAAAAACTATGGGACATTTTTTTCATTAAGCGATTTACTTTAACAATAGACCAAATGCTAATTGTGTTGCTTAAACATAGTTAAGCAAAATTCGAAATGAAAAATTGGGTCCAGGCCCACACAAAAGTAAGTGGTGAGCCTAGGCTCATGCGCCCCCCGGTTCCACCACCCCTGTGGTTTAATCAAACGGTTCTTTCGTATCCCAACTGAGTATTTCGCTAAAGATGGATACAAAGGCAACCAAAATTTTAGACTCATTTGGAAATATTTCAAGCGATGCTAAGCTTGAAAATATGTTCGTATCGAGCGTAAACATATTTATAATTTGATAAAATAGCTTTATTTTAAAAATCCTTTCCATTTTTTTTAAAAAGGCGGGACATCACATGAATACTAACGGTTGTTTTTGTACAAGCTGCCAGGAATACATTTTTTGTTTTATGGAGCGACTTTATGTCTCTCTTTTTTATACTTGCTACATTTAGTCCGGCTTAGGATACAAGAATTGAAATTCGTTGATAAAATTAGTACAGGGGTCTCAAACTCAAACTGCTCCGAGGGCCAAATGAGGGCTTATAAAGTAACCCGAGGACCGCATTAAGACGCCGACGCAACAAATGCGGTACCTGAACCTTACTAGAAACAGCGTTTGCATCTTATTTCCTGCGAGGCTGCGAAAGGCATTGTGAATAACAGTCAGGGCCGGATTTACCTATAGGCTACATAGGCTTAAGCCCAGGGCCTCAAGATCCAAGAGGGCCTGAAGATCCAAGGGGCCTCCAACAAACTGTGGTACACATAGAGTCAATGACCGGTATATGATTATTTAGATTAAACTTCGTCAAAAATTTATGTCTTAATTATTATGCACGAAATTTACTTTTATTCAACTTTCTTGGTGATAACGCCAGAGTCTTCCAACGAGTTTCCATGAATCTCAATATGACGGTTGGTCAAGCCGTATGCCAACTATTGTGTCGATATACTCAAAGCACGCTG
>JGI24158J21664_10004040_pt1 | contig 18718 bp, 11 predicted proteins | sample Ectturendosymbi3_FD_21664 | JGI IMG/M metagenome (IMG submission 21664)
CACCCGCAACAAGTTCAACCCGCCCCGCACCCGCACGTAAAGCAGTGCGAGTTCCCGCACCCGCCCCGCAAATGTGGGTACCCGCAACCCGCGCGGGTTGACCTGCCCCGCGCAGGACTCTAATATGCAGTATATATACATTTTTTTAGTTATAGACGGGAGTAGTGCACGAAATTTTAAAATACATAAATGTTTACATCTGTAAAGTAGGTATACCGCCATCACATCCCTTAATTTCTTCGTTTGATCCCCTGGAATGAGTAAACTATCAAAAACCATGCGGTGGGCTCACCGGAGATTAAAAACCAACAGGGAAGAAAATTTGACGAAGCATGTCGGGTTCGTATGTCCATATGTAAAGAAAGCAAAAAATTGAAAAATTTATGATGAGAAAGATGGCGACAAGCAGAAAAAGCAGGACCCATAATTGACAATGAAAAACAAGACCCATTTCAGTTTGTAAGTGTTTGATTGTGATTTTTAAGATGCTGTAATAATCCTTATATCGATTAATAAGCACGAAACATGATCTTCTTTCATTTCAAATCTTTGAAAGCAAATTTGAGGGGTGGAAAGGGCGGCACTTTCACGGTCGGTCCCGGGCGGCACTTAGCCTCGCTACGCCACTGGAAGCAAGTACAGTATTTTGTTAAACATTTGCCATTTTAAACTAGTGTTTCCCAATGAGTAAGGTGTGGAGAATTTTCAAAAATGAAAAATTTGATGCAAGCATTCTGAACTGTTTTGAATTTCTGTGTTTTTTCAATCAAAATGTTTCGATGTTGTTGACATAGAACTCGACGTCCAAATTTTCAAGAACGTTGACAAAAAATTGAATCTGAAAGCTCTGACTTAATTCAATATATGTTGATAAAATCTATCCGTACGTTACTACAGTACAGGGTTTTTTAAGGCGTTTTAGGGACCCGATTCGGGTCCCTAGAATTTCAAATCGGGTCCCTAGAATCAGAGAAAATTATCACCGGGTCCCTAAAATCAGAGAAAATCGGGTCCCTAGAATCAGAGAAAATCGGGTCCATACAGAACCATACCGGGTTCCTAACATTTTCCTTAAAAAAACTGCTGCAGTATACTGCAAAAAAGCATTCCCAAACCTTATTCGTGAATTTGTGAGATTCGTAACGCTTACAAACTAAGATGCAGCTTTCCCGCACGCCCAATGTGAAAAAAGTAACTTCAGAGCAGACAGAGAAAAATCCTGCTGACTGCTAAGCTGTTGGCCTAACACACATAAAAACCATACATAGAACAAATGCCTCCTTTCCTGATCATTAAGCTTAATTTATTGTCCTGACTTACCTTGGACAAGGAAAATAACAAGGTGGTCTGCTAAAAGCTGTCCCGCGGTTAAAACTGGTATCAAAAGACGTTAAGTTTTATCGATTTATTGAATTTTGAAATGATTATGCTAGTGCTGAAAAACGTTTTTGAAGTGAAATATTCCGGAGTTTGTCTTCAAGGATAAATCATATTTGTAGAAAAAATAGCGACGTACTCTCTTCCATTGAAGACGCATTTTCATCCATTTGTGTGGAAGACTATAGCATCAACGTTATGTGGGAATATGACAACCAGGTGGTACCTGTATTTATCTCGCGGAGGTTGATATCCCTGGAAACAATCCGAGGAATCAATAAGGTATTTCAAGATATGCCGGGTAGAATATTAAAGCAAGCAGCTATAAGTGAATCGTAAAAAGATACTTGAAATTTAGTCCTGCCTGAAACACGTAGGAATAAAATATTCTAAAAATTGTTCGCTAAACGAGTCTTTGTCTTATTGCGTAAGTTACAAAGGTGAGTTCGAACTTAGCAGTAATTCATGCACAAACAGTGGCAGATCTATGGGTTAAATTTGGTGCAATTGCCACTCCAAAAGACACACATTGACGCAATTGCTACCTCAAGGGATACACCAAAAACATGGCGTCTCACTAAAGCGCCGCACCTTTTCGCTTTTGAGAGTATATGTTATGCGAATAGGGGCGTCTACGCTGAAGTTGTATGGAGTATGTTGATTGAAAACACCGCTGACCATTCTTTTTCCGGCTCTTCACTTTCATTACGAGGAAAGGGTAAAGCTGAGACTTTTTGGCGATATTCGCGCTCTGAAAATAAATGATGATATTTTTTGGTCTTCGCCTTCCTGTTTGATAAAAAAAATAAGAAAACTCCCCAAAGCATTTGTGCTATTTCGGCACTACCGCAGGTTTAACCTTAAACGCTATAGTGGATCGTTGTTGACCCGAACGAAAATTCAGAAACGCCTACTATAACCCGTTCTATTTAGCGCACTGCTGTCACTTTCCATGTAAAGTATTCCTCAAGTTGCTTGTGCTGGAGTGGCGGCTCGTATATGTAGGCACTGCGAAACTGCAGCACCCCCTATTTTGACGCTATATTTCGTTTTTAGGTCAGTTTATTGTTTTAGTTTGATATTTAGTTTCGCATGGACAAGAAGTGTTGACACTTACAGTTTNTCCTCTCTGCACGAAATGTTTTGCACAAAGTTGAATTAAACATCTGTGTTTGTATGGGAAGCACGAAAACCTTGCAGTGGCGGTGTCGCTATATAAAAGTGTTGGAAGGGTGGTGGTCTGTCAATCAAGGACATCCAACTTGAAACTGTGAATATGTAGCTGTGGAACTGGTTTCCGCAGCGCCGGACTGGCAAGTGCAGTTACCAATGACAGGCAGCAAGACCACTGTGTTTATCCTAGTGCTGGTGAGAGGAAGCGTACTTAAATTGCAGACTCCAAATATTTACAAAGCACCGTGATATGACACATTTTATTAAACTGGTAGTGAGTCTTACTTGCAGATATTACATTTGTTATGTATTTTTATTCTAGACATTGGAAAAAAATCTTAACAAATAGACATGGTATCGTGTCTGTTTGCACAAGATTTTTTCTGTTGTGAGTATAGGCCTAGTCACATAGTATCTCATTTTCGTCACTGGTAAGTGGTGATTTTTGCTTTAATACTACAAAAGGTTGAAAATTCTCTCTGACGAGATCTTGCATTTGGAGTTGGGTGATTTGGAGTTTGATTGGTAGAAAGTGTATGAGGGGCATAACGAGGGGGGCAAAGGGGAGACAATTTCTCGGGCGCCGAAACACTGCGGGGGGCGCCGAAAAGTCCCAACAATGTCACAAGTACTTTTTTCAGTACAGTATATTTGCTTCCGAAGACCTCAGGTTCGAACATGGGGCTGCCAAACTTGCTTCTTGCCCCGGGCGCCATCTAACCTCGCTACGCCCCTGAGTGTATGGGCTGTATTCCAAAACGCGCCTTGAGCACATGCTTGACTTAACGTTTTCTCCGCCTCAAATCAGGAACACTCCAGAATATCATTGTGGAGTAGGCTTACAGTTGTGAATTGCGTCAGAATTGAAAACGGTTTCAAAAATCAAGCTCAAATTAGTACTTGAGTTCAAATCTCAAGTAGGCTTCTGGAAAATACTATTTTCACCGAAAAATAAGTTTGAAAAAATACTGCATGTCCTATACGATTTAATTTTAAAGCATGTAGTAATGCCTTTATTTATTTATTGCAATGTTTCAGCAAATCTTAAACTGTGGCTAGCCGCTAGATACTTGCACTTAATCTTTGAAAAATATTTAACGCTGACGGTTATCGATCGCAGCATCGTTCTATTAGATAGTGACGTCAAATAACTGTGTTAAGCATTTCCAGGAATAACAATTGCCTGTCTGTCCAAAGTGGTAAGGCCCTCCTTTCCTAGTACGGATATGTGATATCATCGCCTATGGTTGTTTCCGTTCTCGAAATAATGAGTCAATGCGATTGGGAGAATTGCAGCTGGTAAATTGTGACGTTATTTTAAGATCACCAGCGTGGTTCTTTTTCGTTGAATGTTCCGCGCCGCTGAGGAAAACGCGATGTTTTTTAGTTTTTATAAATCTTTGCAAGGAAGTGCAGCACTCCCACGAATCACAATCACGAGCCGCCGCTGCTGCTGGCATTGTTTACATAAATACAAAAAATGCTGATGTTTGTAACTTCAACAGAAAAATTAAACTTTTTCCATGAAACTCAGTAGGTTCGCTCATGACCCAGTCAGGATGATAGGAGTAGAGCGGAAAATTGGTTGACCTAGAATAAATGAAAGGCGTAATAGGGCTTTTCGTAGATGTAGGGCGTTTTAGATCGCAGCACGAGTCATATCCATCTTTGTGGTCATCTCGTCACTCAGGTAGAACAATATTTCCAGCTGCCTTTGGTCGTTGCAGCTTTGCAGAAATTGCTGATTCGCTTTGGTAAGCGTGAAAAAGTTAGAGGTCCGATAACAAACGGGCAAATTCGAAAACAAACGGATAAGTTTGCTCCATTTCTGTGCTAAGTGGAATCAGTTTATTGGAAACTGTCAAAAACATGCTGTGTACGACTATTGACGAAGAGCTTCCTCCAATATATGCCAAGCAAACCAGACAAATATATACTGAAAATTTTTTATGTGCGATTGTGGCACGCGCTAATTATAATGGCTTGGTGTACACAGTGAGCGAAGGTGATATGAGGAGATTGCGGCTAACAAGGCATGTTGTCACAAGCCTTACCACGTCTTTCCACAACCCTGGAATCAACCTGACTACCGAATGTTTTAGCAGCGTCGCACTTGCGGATGATTTGATACGAAAGCAGATCACTCTTCTGGGAACTCTGAGAAAAAAGCAAACTATATATCCCCAAAGAATTTGCCACTAGAAAGGGGCGAAAAAGGGTTCAAGTTTGTAAGTTGTTGGGGCTTAGAAATCGGCAGATTCTGGTATCGTACGCCCATACGAAAACAAAGTGTTGCTTCAAATCATGTGCGGTAAGTAGACGAGAAAACGGGAAAGCCTGTCATGATACTGAATTAGAAAGCTACAAAAGGAGCTGTTAACACAGTTCATCAACCTTGCCTTAACTAATGACGCTTGGCTTACAGCTGCTTCAATGTTGCAGGTATATATGCTATGGTTCATTTTCAGAACTTTGCTGAAACGGTAAGAGTCATTGTCGAAGATTAATTTTGGAAAGCCTGGGAATGAAGCTTCTTTATCCTTGGTTGCTCCGTCGAATGTAAATTACAATTCGCCGCAGAAAAACAAGGTTGCCTCGCAAAAAACGGATATCACCCACTGTAACAGAAAACCGTGATACAGAACAAGTCAAAATATGGAAAAGACGAAGATGCTATATTTGCCCCTCAGCAAAAGACAGCAAATCCGCTGATTATTGCAGCAATTGCGGAAAAACAAGTTGCCTAAGCAGGAAATTGTCAAAGTGCTGTGTGTAAAGCAGAGTTGGATCAATGATCAATTAAAATTGGAATTGAGACTTTTTGTTTTTTATGCAATTGTAATTTACAAAATTTTTTGACCAAATCACAATTGCATTATTTTTCCAACAACTTCACAGAGTTCGAACAAACGTATGAACAAAACCATTGTTGCATTTGCCATGTGGCTTGCTGCAGGTCTGATCGCAAGATACATGCATACTGCACAGAGCTTATTAGACGCACAGCACACGGTAGCCAGACTGATCGATAAACAGCGAAACGAGCGTGTGATGCTTTCACATGACAGTTGGTTCGACAATGAGAGAACCACAAAACGCTTGTATGGAGCGAGAGAGCGTACGTTGCAGATTTCCGTGACCGATCACAAAGCACTGATGTGGATAGCTCAACGAGAGCTAACAATTATTGCAATTGTAGCATCCAAAGATTCCAAACCGCTGTCGTGTAGACGTATCTTCCGTGCTGTGTGCAAAGTTAAGACAAAGCAGCGATCTGTTGTGCGCTCGATGTGCTGCGTGTTTCATAGAAAGCTCTTCCAATCAGTCCATGTTTTGCAAGCGTCTTTATCTGATTAGCTTTGAAGCAGTGCTTACTTTTTGTGATGGGATGTTTATTTACATTTTTGAGTGAGATATTTTAGGTAAGCCAGTGACTTAGGTACGTTAAAAAAATTTGTTGTGTGTTTATGCATTCAATCATTCATCCCCAAACCAGTAATAATCTTATCAAATTACAATATATTGCAGACATTACAGCATTTTTAAAATGAATGATCAAAAAGACTCTCTTGAAACCACGGTTGAATCACTTCCACCACCATTGTCCAAAATTTTAGATCTGTAACCAGCTTCCTGCTGCAAATTTACCTAAAGCAAAAAGCAAAGCAAACAACTGCAAAAAGAAATTTAAATTTTCACCTAAAGCAACATCTAATTGATCACACGTTTGAAGAGATGCTCTCTGGCTACATCTACAATGCACGAATCTCTAATGCAACAATCAGAAAAAATCAAGGTTCACGGAGGTGACTGGCAACTGCTAATTAAGTTATCCTTTTCAAGCTCAGGTCCGTGACCAGGGGGGGAGAAGATCCCGGGGAAAATTTTTCACCCCCCCCTGGAAAAATGTTTTGGGCATAGTTTAAAACTACTGGATACAGTTTAAAAATGCTGTGCCACTCTCAGAAAATTATTCGCCCCCCCTGGTACCTCAGCTGGTTACGGGCTTGTTCAAGCTTTCTCTTCCCAGCAGTTTGCTTCCTATGATGTCACTCAAAAAGCATTGACCAAAGCTCTGCTCAAACGAATTGCTTGTGACCACCAGCTGCCACTTGTCAGTGTTGACTGTCTAACATGTGAAAACTTTGTGTTGACTGTTGAACCGAGATTTGTCATTCCAAGGGGTTCTACAATGTGATATTACCTCATACCAACAGTTATTCAGAAAATGAAGGAAGTGATGCGACGTGATTTTGCATGTTTGCTCCATATTTACTGAAATAAATATCCGGACAAACTGAAGTTTCTTGGGCGTCACTATTCACCTCATTGATGCAGAATGGAAGCTTGGCACCTTTGTCCTGGTAGCAGACTCATTTTTAGTTAAGTATACAGCTTTATAGCAATGCAAGTCTTATGACCATGCTATAGTAATGTTTAAATCAGTCCTGTCGCCACGGGGGGCTTTGGTGAGCTTAGCCCCCCCAAATTGAATCATGAAACACTATAAGTTAGTGGAATTTTTGTCAAATCTGAATGTCAATCCCCCCCTGCACGAATGTAAAGCCCACCGCACAAACGTAAAGCTCCCCTACTGACGACTTTCTGGCGACGGTTCTGGTTCAAATTAACACTGAAAGTAACGAAAGTTGTGTCAGGTAATGCTTCGTTCATGGTTGAAACATCTCAAGTTTCTCTGCTTAAGGATATTCTGCATAAGATTGACAATGAAGTTAGTGGTAACAACAAAGAACAATTGTTCTCTGATCCACTTTGTGAACAAGATTTTATAGAAGATGGTACAGATTTAAATACTGTCCTAGCTTACCGGAAAAGCAAGCTACTTTGTTCACAAAATTACAACTTTGCATTAAGGATAGCGTGCAGGATCTAGAGGTTTTACACTCTTACTTTGTAAACCAGTGGGAAAAAGTAGCCAATTGTTAATTCTCTAAGAAAATCTAAAATTGCTACGTCATACTTGCAACGCAAACAAGTAACATTAAGAGCAAAGAATGTGACAAAATGGAATTTGTAGCACGTTATGTTTTATGTTCCAAAGTATCAATTAAATGCGTTAGTTTTGCTGTAAGTGCAAGCTATCAAGGAACCAGCCGACTGGGCTCAGCTTTCTTTTTGCGATGATTCAAACTTGCACATATCTGTATTCAAACAATTGGTCTCCACAAAGCAGACACAAGCGAATCAATCGAGCAATTTTTTAAGAAACTCGATGCCGAATAAAACCACGCATACTCAATTCAAAGATCTGCAAGCAGTGCTTACGGGTGAAACGTTGAAAGGCTAAAGTGGGAGCAGAGACAGCAAGCAAACTAAAGACTAAAATGAACAAATCAGAAAAAAGCTACGGAAAATAATAACTGAAAATTGTTGTTCGTTGTTCCCAAACAATTGCTTTCATTGGAACTTCAAAGGCATCTGACTTCAATCGAGCAAAGCAACAGACCCACACTGACAGAAACACGCGATTATGACTCAAACAGCGTTGGTAGAATGCGCAAGTTGCTTAAGTGTTTTGAAAAATCATGAAGAAGTCAATGCAGCTCTCACCATGAGCCAGTCCTGTGATAAAATATCAAATCAATGTTATTTGGGGTTGAGTGAGCTCGTGAGCGTGCTACTTTCTTTCAAGTAGGAAAATCAGCAAGTCGAGGGGGAAATATTGCGACATCCTCTTGTATTTTTCGTGTGGTGGTTGGCTGGAAAACATTGGAACAACTAAAGAATTAAAAACTCAGTTATTGCAAGAAATTGGCAGCGAATCTTCAAGATTCTGTTTCCAAAACGCTGTTGCCATTTAGATTTTATATTCCATTGATAACAGACTTGCGCCTCTTCTTGACCTTGAAGATAATATTAAAAAAGAAGTTGTGTAAGTGCCGATAACTCATATGGCAAGTAGGCTTGGTCAATATGGAGAAGATATTAGCAGCACCAGATCAGATAATAAAAAAAAACTTCACAAAAGCCAAGGTTGTTTGGATTTATGGCAGCAGGTTAAAAAAAGAAAAGCACTACAAATTCAGTAAGGGAAATGGAGAGATACTTGGAGGAAGAAATCATACACTTTGATGAAGACCCGCTGATGTATTGGAAGAAATAATCTCAAGAAATTTCCACACTTTCTGTTTTAGCCAAGGGCTATTTGAGATTAACTGCAGCATCAGCCCCATCAAAAAGAGTTTCTCATTTGCGAGTAACTTTTATAGTTCAAGATGAACTTTACTGGGTATAGACACTTTTCGCAGTCTAATGTTCATCAAGTGAAACTCAACCATATTTGAGAAAGATAAATTGTAACTGAACAACTACTGAAAGTAGATACTGAACAACTATTGTGCCTTTCTTTGTGTCTACTGTTCTGTCGTATGATTCTGTGTACTTTTCTTACCGCTTCAACATGTCTTTTGTGTTATTGTTTTGATCTTTCGGTTTATTTCCATTATTATGTAACTATTGTGGTGTATTTGCTTATTAAAATATCTAATGTATTTTCTGTTTATTTATTTATTGCATGTACTTTTCATTTGGTTGCTTTTAATGTGAAAACAAAAATCTTAAAATTATAAGTGATAACGAATGTGAATTTGTGGTTAATTACAAGTTTTAGAGTGATTGTAATTTGACTTTTTCAGCACAGACGAATTGTAATGTAATTGAAAAAATTTGAAGGAGTAATTGTAATTGAACTGAAATGATGTAATTGATCCAGCTCTGGTGTAAAGTGTCTCAAGCAAGCAATATTTTGCCACTGACTTTGCATGCTGTGCTTACTCTAATGCAGCATTTGCTTTACTGTATCTCACCTTCATGCTTTTACGTAATTTTCAAGATATCGCTGAAAATATGTCACATTTGCTGATGTAATTCTACTCCCTTGTTTGATGCTCTCTTAACCCAAAACCCATTAGGGAAAAGTTCTACATTGGTCGCTAGCGACCCAGTTAGGGAGTATTAATTGGCCTTCTTCTTAGGCGTATTAGGGTTAAGCAACGTATTTTGACTCTGTTTTTTTAATTCTCAAAAAAAACGCTGATACGCACGCCTTTCTGTGCTCAAACAGTTTTGCTATTAGTCACGTGTGAACCGCAGGACTACTGGGAGTTTTATATTAAAAGTGGTAAATAGGTGTGTAACTATTTTAGTTGCAATAATAGTTAAGTCACAGCAGTGACCCACACAAGCGAATCATATCGCAGTTTATTTGCACAAGAAAACTACTTTCGTGTTTATTAACACATCTTCAGTCCTGCGCAGCCAGTATGAAAGTTACTAGCGAATGATGACATTGAAACAATTTTAGAAAAACATTCGCTAGTAACTTTTTATACTGGCTGCGCAGGACTGAAGATGTGTTAATAAACACGAAACTAGGTTTCTTCTGCAAATAAATTGCGATATGATTCGCTTGTGTGCATAGCTGCTGTGACTTAACTATTATTGCTGAATGATACGCACAAACCAGAACCATCGCAGGAAAATGAATGCACAACCAAGCAAGAGATTCCTCAAACAGCTTGCTGCAACGCTAAGCTGCTTTTCCTATTTTAGATGCGCTTCATCTTTGCGTCTGATGCAAGTAAACAACCCTGGAAGGCTCTTGTGATTCTGTTTGAAAACTTACCTGCAGCTATGTAACAGCTTGTTTTGGTGTTCATCTTTTACTTATTTTCCGTTACGCCCTTATTTTTTTGGTATTATAATTCAACTACAGGAGAAATAAACTTCCTTGAGATATTTTGCAGTATGACAATAAAAGCTCTAAATATGATTGTGATCTTGAGTATTTTGACGTTGTGTTTTCAGAAAGGCGCAGTCGTTTTAGCAATGACTCAATGCATTCTTCATATTACTCTGCGTATATTATATGGGTTACACATGTTTTCGCTCAATAAAATTTTTACTGGACGAGTAAATATTGCAACGTTAAAACTTTTGCTTGAAAATTTTTAATCTAGTATCTTTTGCCAGCTCAGTTTTTGAGATTACGACCTTTTCATTTCTACAAACGTCAAAAACAATCAAATGAATATTTCCACTCGGTTTTGTCGAACATAAAATTGCCATTCCTTTTTACTAGCGATGAAAACATTTTGTCCAACCAAGTTGTTTAATGTTAATCTTAAGAAAACAAAAATATCACCGATTTTGTCGTGCTTCAATAGAAAACTGCCTGTTTCAAACACACCAATGCATGCAGTTAGTTTGCATAAAAATCTTCGTGTAGTTTATTTGGCTTGGATGATGTTTGTTATTGTTGATAAAAGAATGATTAAAAGGAGAGATTTCTTGATAAACTGAACTTAATAAAAACTGCAACCAACACTTTTTGGCTTGCAGCAAAAGATATGCGTTGCCATGTCCAACAACACGTATGGTTTGAAATCATTCCTCGAAATAACAAATCTAAGAATCAGGCTTCTACATCCAGCCATTTTACGGATGACGAACTCATTTGAAACAGTCAAGAGATCTTCCCACTACGGCATCAAGAAAGTGCAAATAAATGGACGGTTAGTTATGTCAATGTTCAAAAAAGTTTATACGCAAAAAGTATAACAGTTTCATAATACTAGCTTAAGGTAGGATTGCGGTTTACTTCAGACCTTGCAGTTTAGTTTGTGATTTAACCGCAAATATTTTCCAGTTTTATCTTTTTGTAAGTTATCGCCTTTTGCCACCGAGCAAATAAAGCAAAACACTCTATCTTGTAAAAAATTGCTTTGGAAAAATTTTATCGAAATACCATCACAATCCACTAGAATAGAATGTGTATCAATACAATTCTTGAGTCATCAATACTGTTGAACCATATGGATTTTGATTTGTGCAACGCATCCCTGCTAGAGCTAACTCACTCTAGTACTCTTTTCAGGATTTTTGCTACCTACTCTTACGGGCCAACGTGTCCATTTGCTTCTAACCTTTTTACGAATAACAGTCTACCTCTTCTTAAGTTTTGCAAAAGATTAAAGTCGGTTTTTGGCAGCGATGGATTGCATTTATTGTCCTCATCTCTTAAGCGTTGCAGAGCTTTTTTTGACAGACAGTTTCAACAATGATTGAACAGTTTGAAAGTATAATGTCATTGCACCAATTTTGTTGGCATTGCTTTTTCTAATGCAAATACCAATAATTACAAGACTTTTTAAAATGAAATTTGTGTTTTATCTTAGTGTTTTTTTCAAGAACAGAAATCTTTATTTTTTATGTTGGTAGTAATGATAAACAGCCCACATGAGCTAAAATGTTGCTGCATTTACAAATGCCATTTTCAAAGAACAGATTACCATTCTTTATTTGTGTAAAACTTCAAAGATTGTCAGTTTCTTGTTATTGTAAACAAAGCCATTTCACTGCACAGTGCGAGCAAGAGCAGTATAATCAAGAGATAAAATCATGTTTGACGCGTTGATGACATCATGTGACCTTTATTTTATTAGGATGTAATTGTTGTGCAACAGGTGTCAGTGCAACGGACACGCGAGTGAGTGCATCATTGAAGGGAAAACGGCAACATGCTTATGTCAGCACAATACACAAGGTCGGGAATGCGAGCGGTGCCGCCCGTTGTACTGGAATACTAAATGGAAGTCTGGAGCCTACTCACCAACCAATCGAAAAGGAAGAGCTAACCCATGTAAGATAAAGAAAAAAGCTACCAATGACTAGAGTTGATGACGTCTATTTAAAAGTGTGGATATTCAAGTAATTAGTCTCAGCTAACGTGAGGCAGTCAAATCAAACAGAAATTTATTTTTTTAACGGAAAACGAGTTTTACGTAACTAAACGCATCCCAAGTTCTGAAATCTACAAGCAAATGCTTACGAATGAAATGCTGGAGGTCTAAAGCAAGAGCAGAGGAAGGCAGTAGCGGGCACAGGCTAATTTGGTGAGGGGGATGCGATATCGATTTGCAATGAACCCAATGCTTCACAGGACCATATTGCGTAAATCAATCACTTTCGCATAGGTCTGCGTAGATTTCTGAGGAAACAAGTCTAAACTTGGTTTAGAAGAAGCTTGAGTGGTAAAACTGGTCAAACTTTAACACTACACAGCTACGGAACCAACAAGTAAGGTGGGCACATAACAACGATCTGATGACGTAGAAACTGGCGTCGGCGCAGGTACCTCGAGATAAACAGTTGACGTGACGGCATAATACTTATTCGCATTGTAGGTTACGTTTGTTACAGCATAATTACCGGTGGCAGTAGCCAGCATAGTGCAGTAGTGCTGTTTGATTTGTATGTTGCAGCAAGTAAGCGTAGTCACTTGGGTGCGATTTAGATCAGTGCTCTTCAAATGGGGAACCTTACAGTTTTTAATTGTCGCTTGGAATAGTCTGCAACGCCCATAGTAATGTGTGTATTACTATGGGCGTTGCCGACTATTGCTGGTGATTTTGATGTTTATTATTGCTGGTAATTTTGATATTATTACTAGCAATTTTGATGTTTATTATAACAAATGCTGGTAATTTTGATGTTATTGTTTCATTAAAATTAACAGCATTTGTTTATGCTGGAATTTAAGGCTCAGAACTACAAAAACGGTGTCGGCAGTCTTTTACCTCAACAACAAGGAAGCTAAACGTGAGCTTAATGTCAACCACAACAACGAAATCCTGCCTTTCTGCACCGAGCCCAAATACCTCGGAGTATTGTTGGACAGATCGCTCACGCATCACCGACGCCTCGAGTCACTTCGCAAGATGCTCACGTACATCACGCGTCGCACTCTTGAAGTGGCTTGCTGGTTCCGGCTGGGATGCTGGAGCAACAACGTTGCGAAGACCCACCCTATAGCCCAGGTCCACTCAACAACAGAGTACTGCGCTCTTGTCTGGTGGCGCAGTGCTCATACTCGCCTCAATGACCTCGCCATCAAAGATGCCTTGCGAATTGTGACTGGATGCTTGCGTCCTACACCAGCGGACAATCTTCCTTGCCTCGCAGATGCCCAACCTACTGAGCTTCGTCGCAAAGGAGCCACACTGTCTCTATCACGCCGTGCGATGGCGCCTGAACACCTGCTCCACTGCTCACCTGTCCATCGAGTGAGAATGCACGGCGCTTCAAATCGAGACACTCATTTGTACCCGCCGCACAACAACTCATCAATTCAATTGACAACAACAAGCGTGCGGCGCTGTGAGCCGATCACCAATGGAATGCGGAGTGGTTAGACAACACCACGAGACTCCGTTCTTTCATCTGCGACACCACCCCCTCGGAATGGCCATGCCAACGACAGCGTAGGTCTGGTTTAACTGCCTCACACCGGTATCGGACGTTCCCGCTCCTGCTTGCACAAATTGGATATGGCCCTTCCGCAGTCTGTGAGTGTGGCGCAGGAGAACAAACCGTCGACCATGTTGTCCTCCAGTGTCCAATCCATCGACCTCCCCATGGACTGCACGGCCTGACGGTTCTGGATGATGAGACAATTGAATGGCTGCTCAAAGCCTGCCCCTAGATCTAGCGCGGCAATGGATAGTAACAAGTAACAACCGGCTCAAACAACGAAGAATAAGCCATTTTTGTGGTTTACAACTTCGGATTATTAATTGTCGTTTCAGAATTTCGCCCAAACTACACCGAAATAAACTTTTGCGGCCAGTGGCAAATTTATGTTGATCAATTTATCCATTCGAGCTTTCTTAGTTGTGCAGGCCTGGCTGAAGGTAACTCAATGATCGTAACGGAAGTTAACTCAATCGTCGATTAGTGGTAGTGATTGAGGGTTTTCGCCCTCTTGCTCCTCAAAATCGCCCCCAAGGGGGCAATTACGCCCACTTTGAGAGCCACTGGTTTAAACTCAAGTAAATCAGATGACATACGAAACAATGCATTCAGCACAAGCACAAAGACACGGAAAAAATATATTTTGGATTGGTTGGTCACCACTGTCGCGACATTACAAGTTGGGAGGATAAATGTATATTTTATCTTTAATTCCTAGTCAAGTCCCTACGTTTTGAGCTATAGGTCAATATATAGCTAGGTAAATACTTCTCCAACGTTTTCATTGAAGTCCCATTTACTAATGGTTGAAAACAGTCTTTTGCAAAACTGCCCATCCTAAAACAAAGTCTCCACAATAATGCTGCTTTCTGTCTTCGGCAAAATTTGTGCAGAGATTTGCCTGACAATGTAAGTTTCTAACATTATATACACTACCGGTAGCATCATTAAATTTTACGCTGTCTGTTTCGGACTGCGTGACAACCAACGTTACAGCAAAGCCAGTTACATTTCTGCATGAAACAAATTATAGCTGTGCTGTGGTCTCTCACATGTGCAGTTGTAAAACTCTCACTGTGTCAAGAAAATAACCTTTTGAACAGTATATACCACACAGGGTAAAATGTCGGGCAGAGGCAGTTAACCATCTTTCGCTTTCTCTAGACACTTGAAAAATGCTAAGCATCATTTATCGAAGCTAAAATTCACCAAATAACAGTACCAATGATACCACACCAAACTCTGTTTCAACATCAACTCGGCGATGTGTAACATCTAACATGAAAAGCTCTTCACACAAAACGTGACAAATGTCACTTTTACTTTTGAAACCTCTCGAAATACAAAACCTAAAGAGAAAAACTTGGAGGGACATGGCATATTATGTCCCCACCGTCTGAAAAAGTGGGGGGACACGACCCCCGTGTTTCCCACCAAACTGCACCTATGCTTACGTCCTATTGTTTTGGCAGGCGTCTCGTACTACACCAAAGATTACTGGGAAACGTTTTTATCGAATAAAACGCCCCGTTTCCGGAACCCCTCGGGATCCCCTTCTTTTGATCCACCCAAACCATGCCAGTGCAACAAACATAGTAATCGCTGCGAGCACATCCCTACATACGATTTTCTTATGTGCGTTGACTGTCGACATCACACGCAAGGCCAGAATTGTCATCGATGTGACCGTCGCTACTTCAAAGACCCGACAAAAAGTCTCGATGATCCAGAAGTTTGCCAAGGTATGAAACGCGGTGTTGCTTGCACGATGCTTTCTTTTTTTTCTTCACACGTTACTGACGGACGACCAGTAATTATGTGAAGCCGAATATTGTTTGATTTCACAACGATTTGGCTTCGTCACGCAAGCTGGACTCCAGCTTTAACCAGCACCAAGCTATGTCATCAAAGCTCAAATCCATCTTATGATTGACGCTGTGCTAAATCAGTCCGACTTGGTTATACCCACACGTCTTTCTGTTTTTTCTCTCCGTACGAAGCAATCTGCGAGCAGTAGTAGCAACGTTAGACCTGCTGAAAAATGGATCATTGTGGCACAAACTGCTTCATTTTCGCCCCAATATCCTTTAAGGACCGCAAAGCCACTTTTGTGGCTTGGACTTTGTCCAGTCTTAACGTTCCGACCGATAAAGCTAGAGAGCTGTTCAAACCCTCTAAAGAAGCAGAAAGTGTCCTAGGTTTGATTTTTAAAAATTTTGGCACTTCTGAGGTTGAAATTTTTTTGGTGTGAGGTCACGACAGATGCACGTTAGGGGATATTGGAAGACGTAATAAGGACCTGAGAAAAGAGTTCAAGTGGCAATTTAACGTTTTTTCTTTTAAATTAAACTTGGCAAAAATCCGCGTCTTTAGAGCCCTTGATTGGAACCCTCCTGGGGCCGGATCTGACCCGCGGGCCGAGTCTGGGGACCGCTGCTCTATGCAATTCAATGAGAAACTTGCTGCTGAACACAATTAATGTGTGCCGACATATTTTTGTCCAAACTCTGTCATCCACTCGAACACTGCGCTACGGCCCACAAATCGGCCATACCGGTTTTACATTATCTAGATAACACCAGTATTCCACAGATAGCCACCACCTTTTAAAAAGTTGCAATCGTTAGTTTCTAGTTTTTCAACAAAAAGTATGATGTAATAGGTTTTATGAAGCAAATGAAGGGTTACTAAGGTTGATCCAACGTAATCTGCTTCAAACCAATGTTTGTGATGGTAAATTCTGCTCTTTTTTCCAAGAATACAATTAATTTGTTTTTGAAGATATTGTTTCTGGGTTTCAGAACCAGCAAAGTGTTGAGCTGGCTTTCTTCATAAAATGCGTCTCACAAAGTGAGAAAAAAAGCACTACCTAGTTAGAAATTTTTTATATCGTTTAGTTGCAAAGAATGGCTCAACAGACTGTTAAATCTCGTCAATAGTCTCACGCACCCTCTTGTTTAGCTTGCAGATGCAGTCGTCCCGGTTCCATTAGCTACTGGTGCCGTAAAATGGGTCAGTGCATTTGCAGACCGGGATACACGGGAAGAAAATGCAACATCTGCTCTGATGATCATTACAGATGGGGGAAAACGTGCAAGAGTAAGTATAAAAAAAACGACGAGAAATTGTTGCACCTTCGTGTACGAAAATGGAGAAATCAATTCTTGTTCATAAAAAGCTGTTTGTAAAGAATCATGTAAACGTTATCTGTTTTCACACGTTGTGCGTATTCGATTGTTGGTCACAAGTGGATCATATGCAGGCAAGTAATTTGGCGACATATTACTTCGCTATTTCTTACATCTTTGTGCTTCCAGCAACTTGCCACCGAATGACTAAATCCGATTTTGAAAACAAGCCAATGTTGCGAGTTTAATTATATACTAGGTAAATTCTTGGGAGTTGCGTTGCTTTGGAGTTCTCGCTGCTTGCCTGTCTGAGTCCAATAAATGAACATCTTTTTGCACGAGTGGCTTGATTTGGTTGCGTTTTCCTAAAAAATTGCAAAGAGCAGATCTTTTTCAGAGCATGAGCGCCGACAGAACATTTCAAGGGAGAGCATTTTTTCTCAGCAGAAGTGAAGATCATGGAGCATGATTTTCGCCACGGTCTTGGTGTCTTTATTATACGTATTTCCGACATTCGTTTGGGGGAAATGATGTTTGTTTGTGAAAAAAAATATGTTTAGAAATACAAGCTCTTTCTGTAGGGTCAGATGAGCTTGAGAATAAATACTGAGTTGTTGAAAATCACGTCTGTACTACTAAAACGTGTGAAATAATTTTTGATCATTTTAGCGCTTGAAACAGCGTTTATAATTTTTGCCGGATGCCTGAGCAGGGTTGGCCGAGTTGTTTCAGCACCAGAAGCAAAAATTTTGATCAAAATAGAAGGAATTTGCTTTTTTTGCAGAAATAACGAAAGCCTGTACAGACGCGTTTGCTCGGCAACAAGGAGAAGGGAGGGACATGCGAAGCTGGTTGTCCCGACCGTGGTCGGAATGGTGCGCATGCTACGAATCGGCAAGGTGTAAATTACTAACACCTGAGCAAACGACCCAGCCATCCAATCAACGTATACAAGGTTCCAGAAACGGTTCTGATCGTTTACGTCTCGACTTCTTATCGATGCTTATATTTTTAAGGCTGACTGTGAGTTTCTCTTGATTTCCGCAAAAAATCTACAATGATGAACTGAAGGCACCAGTGTGGTGTCTTTGTTGCACAGTTCTATTTAAAATTAAGTGACTTGTTCTTTATTCGTTCGTTGTGCATTATTACCACTTTTGTACCTTATGTTGGCGTCATAAAATAAATCAACTTGGAAAACTTTTCTTTGAAGCGAAATGTTCAGATTATCTAAATGGTTTGTAAGCTGCTGGTTAACTTCAATAAAAATTCACAAACGCTGAAAATATTCTTCAAAAATTGTTTTCAAACTTTTTAGTTTCAACCAGGCACCCAGTGTGCGATTCTTAAAAAAAATTAAAGTTGGTGGAAATCCAACATAATATATTACGGGTTCTCAACCTTTTTCCGGTTAAGTACCCCCGAGTCATAAAACAATCAACCCGAACCCCCAGTAAGCTGAAAAAATCTACGCGGAGTTTTCAATCGGCACGCACTTTCCTCTAGTATAGGATATTAAAAAACAGCAAAACATGAAAACTCAACTGCCATCCAAGTACCCCTGGAACAGAGCCGGATTAAAGGGTAGGGGGGCCCGGGGCAATTTTTACCGGAGGGCCCCTATGACGAAATTCATGACGTCATCGTTTCTAAAAGTTATGTTTTCGCTGATTCGCAAGGTTCCCGTTTTTTTTCCGGTAGTCGAGAATGTGCTTGATCAAATGCGCATACAGTTGGCTGCTATGATATGAATACTAGAAGGGATTTTT